>Ga0126342_10019361_pt1 | contig 11570 bp, 14 predicted proteins | sample Cyp1metagenome_FD_92528 | JGI IMG/M metagenome (GOLD analysis project Ga0126342, IMG submission 92528) | Coral microbial communities from Lord Howe Island, Old Settlement Bay, Australia - Cyphastrea 1 metagenome | ecosystem: Host-associated > Invertebrates > Cnidaria > Coral ... | reverse complement strand
GATGATATCTGATGATATCTGATGATATCTGATGATATCTGATGATATCTGATGATATCTGATGATATCTGATGATATCTGATGATATCTGATGATATCTGATGATATCTGATGATATCTGATCATATCTGATCATATCTGATGGTTTTGAGGCCCTGCACGCTGAGGTCCGTGTTGAGAATGACGCAGAGGCTTCGCCAAGTGAAGTTGCACCTTAGCAAAGATTCCCTCCTGTCCAAGGGGCTTTGAACCACTTTTGGCATTTCTAGAAATGCACATGCTGCAGACCAGCTGGTTTTGACACGTCTTGACATGTCATTAAAATTCATTAAAGATGTCACTGGTCCATGCGATTCACAATTGGAATGTGCACCCGATGAAAACTTGCACAGGTAGCGAATGTGATGGAGGCATCAGCAGGCTGGTTCTTGCAACCAGTGCATTTGCAGGGCCATGCTTACTCATTCAGGCAGGTGAATATATGTGTATAAATATCATTAAATACCTACTGTAGCTTGGTACCATCACAACCGTGTTTGAAAGCAGGATCTTGAGGAATTCAAATCCATTTTGTCCGGCAACCCCTTCCACAAGACCCAGCTTGGTTGAGGCGAAGTGGCAAGCGTCAATCCCGGAAGTGTGGTGTCAGAGGCGCCATTCACAGCTGACACCGGTGACACAGCTGACACTGGTGAGCCTGGAGTGGTAGCAACCTCGCCAACACCTGCCGCCATTGTCGAGCCTTCTCCCGGCAATGCGTGCAGCACTCGGCTGCAGGAATTTGCAAACTGACTAGGAGCCTTTATGACTATACCAAAACATGTTATTTAATAATTTAATATTGACTTACACATTTGTTATATTGTATAATACAATTAACTATTTACTCTAGAATGATGCAATATGCGATGCCAAGATGTGCAGAGCCAAAAGTCAAGAACAGTGTGAGATAGTGTGAGAAGATCATAATGGTTCACTTCTGTTCACTTTGTTGCGCATACCGTTGAGGGCGTCATCATCTTCGAGCGATGCCTTCTGCCGGTGTTCACAGACGGGTGGCAACAAGCCGCCACATGGTCTGGAGAGCTTCGCAGAGGCCAGGCGGTTATCAAGGCCACTCTGAATTCACAGGGAAGTTTGATGTATTTGGATGTTTCGTGACATTTAAAGGACATTTGGAGGAATCAGAACTGGCATCTGGGGTATATATATATGTGTATATATAGACATAATATACATTATACATTTGTTCACAGGTGCGACTGAAGACTTGTTCTGTCAGGAAGAGCTGAAGAAACTTTTGGAGGCGGCGCCATGTAGCACCGGTAGGTGACTGGAGGATGTTTCTACTTGATTATATGAATACATTATGATTAGAATTGGTTAGATCATTAATATATATATATATATATTATATGTATATCATGATGTAGAGAATGCTGATGTTAGAATGGATGGTGATGGAGTTGATTTAGTTCTGTGATGGTGGTGTTCGGGTTTCAGAGGTTTCAGAGGTTTCAGATCACTACAGGAGATGCGCCAAGAGCTGCGGATGTACATCTATTCAGTGGACTTCCATTGTGACAAGCGAAGGCGAGACATGACATCTGGATACGTCATGGGTCGGGGAGGGGAGTTGTGGCAACTGATTGGGGATGATCTGAATCGACCTATGCCAGATATGCCAGGCCGAAGGGCACGAATCGCGGTTACATGGTGGAGTGGAATTTCTATGACCGCGCCAGATCATCATCGATGCGGGTTGCTTGGTGTGCCATGGTGTGCCATTAAGATCCACAAAGGACATGAGAAGACATGAGAAGTGCCATAGGACATGAAATGGACATGAAGGAAGTGGGTGGTTTGCACATTTTAGGTGCTCCTTGGTAAGTTCAGCTGTTTTTTCTTTGAACGAGTGACACTGAACAGTACAAAGATGTACAAAGATTGTTACATGTTGTTCCCACATCGATCTTTAGAGATCCCCAAGAACAAGGACCACCACGTCAGGTCGATCACTTTCTTGCTGTGCAGGTTTTGGACCCGGAAAGAGCCACCATTTTTTACATTCCGACCTTCACCAGTTGCTGGCGGTCACAGGTGTCTTGCCCAAGCACGCTATGCATCACTATGACACAGAGCTTGGAATTCTCACTCCAGCCATTCTTCCAGAAATGAAAATTGCTGTAGTCATACCAGAAGATGTGCGAGAAGTGTGAGCGGTGAATTTTGCAGAGCGTTTTCCATGCGAAGGGTACGACGCGTCGAGAAGGAGGTGAATCAGCTGGAAAGCGGATCCAGCAAATGCTGAAGGATGTGACCAAGTTGCCCTTTTTGCAAAGGTGGGATTTGGCTTTTGAGTTGTTGTTTCTTTGAAGAATTGCATGCACCACGAAATGATTTCTCATATCTTGCCAATCCGCTCTATTGGATTTTTCTGCACTTAAGGAGGTAAACATGTGCACAACATCAAAGGCACCGAACGATGCTGGTGCCGATCCTGTATGCGTGTTTGTTGTTGTTTCTATCGCAGAATACAAGTTCATGGAAACCTAGAGACCTGCAGTGCAGGTATGTCGGGAAAAAACACATTTGGATCTCAGCTCATGTGGCTTGTCCCAAAAGGAGATCTTGACTGAGTTCTTTTGCTGCCGATTCTCATGATTACATTATATATATATGGATTCCAATGGATATATAATTGTATATACGGTATATAGATATAATATATGCGATATATTATAGAATATATTAATACAATAAGTATACTATGGATATATAATATATAAGTATACTATACAGTATAAAACATATGTAGTACATGGTCACGCCCCTCACCATCCACAACTCCCAAGGACATGGGCAAAGCAGAACCGCTCCTGGCGTGGTGTGACGCCAAGGACTGCAGCCAAAGCTCGATGGACATCACGGAGATGTTGGCGAAAAACGGTGCTCCACTGACGAAGGGAATTTCAACTCTTCAAGATTTTCAGAGATTTTCAGAGATGCAGCATTTATGTTTGAGAGAAGCAAAGAACACGTTCCAGCTTCCAGGAACTTTCTTCATGTTTTTGCTTTTGCCATGTGTGATTTGGATGATTTCTTTGAATCTCACGTCACGCGTGTCGCACCCAGGTACCGTCTTGGCCAACACAGCAGATGACCTGGAAATGCAGAGGGATGGGAAGCCTGGGGAGTCCCTTGGCCTGAAAACTTCATTGAAAATACCCTCTGGCAAACTAACATAACTATGGAAAATCACCATTTTCAATGGGTAAATCCACTATAAATGGTCATTTTCAATAGCTATTTTAAATTACCAGAGGGTATCCTGGTCTTTATCCTTCCATATCCTTCCCCTCTTCGTGATTTCTGATTCGGTAGATTCTACTCTTTTTAGTCAGTGGATTCCCCTTTGGGGGGCATTTCTTTGAACAATAATTCCCCTTCTGTTGGGAGTTTCCCCTCTTTAGTGGTTCCCTTTTTGTGACTATGGTTTTTGCAAGATGAAAAAGATAGTCGTTATCCTCATCATTGTGTTGTGGTCCCATGTACAAGCACTTGTATGTAGCGTTTACCGATCAGATCCAATGGAAAGGTTTAGAGGATGCTGTAGACAATGCGGGGGTCCCAACCCTTGCATTCCGCATCTCCAGCAAACTGAAGTGCGAGTTGTACCAATTCTAAGGTGCAGTTGCAAGATATTGTTTGACTCATTCGACGGAGCTGACCACTATAGTTGCCATCTCCCATGATTTCAACAGATCCATAGATAAAATAGATAAAATAGATAGTAGATGATAGTAGAGTTGAAACTTCCAAGAATCCTTCCGCATTCTGCTTAGGTATGGTTTCAACAGCTCCATGGACGTCTCCCTGGTTTGCAATGGGGACATGCCCTTGGCCTCCCGAAGTCGCTCAGTGACTCAGATCAAGCAAACTTCGGGACATGAAATGCATGACATGTTTGAAGTGTGCGAAATATCCATATATGATTGTGTTACAGGCCACTAGATTTGGATACTTTATTGGTTGATTTTACCAAGACATTCCAGCAACAAGCATTGAACTCGAGCAAGGAGTGTTTGCGAAAGTTTTTTTCTCTTGTAGCGCAGACTCATGCAATGACATATCAATATATATATATATATATACATTATATTTATTATTATATATAATTATATATAATTATATATAATTATATATATATATATATCAATGGCATCATGGTTCACGGATGATCACAGGTGAAGCCAAAACGGCCGCGTCGATATTCCGTGTTCTTCGCTGGACGATGGGACGAGAACTACATCCCCGTGCGCTTCATCGCCATCAGGACAGAGAAATGAGGGAAGTGGATGAATATTGGATGAATATAAGGATGAATAGGAGGATCACTAGATCACCATGGATCACCTGGAAAGGTTTTTCCTGTGTACTGTGAGTATCTGTGAGTCCTAGCTCCAACTTGGATTATTGTTGGAGGCTAAAACCCTTTCCCGTTCACTGAGATCAAACTCTGATTTTTTGCAAAGTACACCATCCTGACAGTGCGATTGTTCCTGCATTCCAGGAGCATTGAGAAAGCAAAACTGCAGAAACCAACGAGTTTCAATCGGAAAATCAAGCCCGAGGCACAGGTTGAAGTGTGTGCATTTGGCATGATCCTTTGGTTGTGTTTGTTATCTGTGTCTGTGAAATGTCTGTATGTGTTATGTCTGATCGATAGTACAAGAGTAACAGGCCCCCAATATTGATACTATAGGCAGGAATTTGAGGCTAGAAGTCCAAAGTCGAAGCGTCGTTTTTGCCAAAGAAGTGCCCACATACAGTTTACAGTAATCATGTTTAATCATATACCCTGCCTATAAATTATACGTACAATCTGCACATATGCAGCATGTGAAACCATCACACGGACATGGCCAGGCCTACGAAAAAGGCCTGGCAGATTCAGAGTTGTGTCTGGCACCACGGGGTTCACGTGTCTGGAGCCCACGCCTTTTCGAGATGATTTGGTTTGGCTGCATCCCAGTGCCTTGCTGCAAATTGCTGATCTGGAGATATCTGGAGATATCTGGAGATGGGACGGCGATTTCGATGTTTCTGAAATCGGTGAGTTCTTGTGGAAACTGCGTCCTTCGTCGGCTGGGACGTTCAGTTTTTGAAGAATATACATGAATATACATCGTATCTGCTATAATATTTGTTATCACTGATATGAAACAGATATGATGAAACTCGGAACCACAGCTTTGGTGTCGGCCAGCAAGACTTGAGGTGATTATTTCTTCAGGGCAGCTTGGCTACATTCAATCTGGCTCACCTGTAGGCTGCTGACTGACAATGAAATCAGGTCTGCCGTGCCCAATATGACCTTTGATGATTGATACTTAAATTGGGTTTCTACATGGTTATGGAGAGGTGATGGCAATCAATTACTACAATCAATTAGAGGAACCCCTATGAAAGACATGTCAAGCGGAAGGAAAATCAAGCACCAGTTTCATCAGAAAAAGCCTTAGCACCGGATCCAGGTATCACCTGCCCGCGTCTTGTTTCTTCGACTGGAGAGACTTTTCAATCTTCATTGAAGACAAAGATGCTCACAAGGCGGGCCACTTCAGCTCATCATCTGAATGTCTTGAAACTCAAAATGACTCCAATCTTCTAAGTGGACTTTCCATTGCGAGCAAATTCAAGACAGATCAAGTGATATCAAGTGATATCAAGTGATTTTCAATAGCAAGAAAGGCAAAATACCAATGGGTTTCCTTTTGATTTCAAGAATCCCTTGGTATTTCCTGGCATCTCTTTGAGGCCGGGCAGATTCTCAAGGGCTACTTGGACGACCCAAAGCGGTTGGAGGAAATGAGGGAGAAAGTCTTCAAAATTCGGAAGGCTTTCATGTGGAACGACGAGGACAGGCAACAGGATCAACAGAGGGGTTGATGCTCAGAAATTATCATAGAATATGTTTTTAACATTTTTTAACATAATTATCATACCTCAGATGGTTTGATGATTTTGTAGGAAAGAAAGCACTGCAGCGGTGCTCCAGGAAACAGTTGGAGATGCTTTCGAACTGGCCATGTTGGATGTCTACCTCAAGCAGCAACGCCGTTGCTGAGACAATGTTGTCAGTATGCCAGAAAAATGGTGGTTTCACCATGGAGTTCTTCACCGGATAAATCCTTTGGACCTTGGATGTTTCACCATGGCAGTCCAACTTCCTGTTTCGCATTTCCCGCCAGCTGCTCAAGCTTTTGAAGAAAGCTAGCAGCTTCAGCTCGCACTTGGCAATGGATCTTAGATTTTGAGAGTGTTTAGGTCCATTTAGGTTGTTTGATTTTGATTCACCCAAAGTACATCTTCCCGTTTTTTCTCCAGTTGTGATTTGTTTCGCATTATTTTACCATGATCTTACACCATGTGACACAGCCCGCCCAGTGGCCCAGAAGACATCGACCTAGAACAGCCTTTGAAGCTGAACCCGGCTGAACCCATTTGTTGCCATGACTTTATGACACCTGCAGCTTCTTTGAAAGGCACAGCTTGGGTGGATGAACAATGTCAATCCAGGTCTTTCAAGGATTTCCAGCACATTTACCGTAGAAGTTTCATGATTTTTTCTGTTCTGCCCGAGGCCATGATGGAGGCAGAAGCAGTCGTGGTCGGGGTGCGGGTTCGACCGTTCCAGGAACGAGCTGCTTGGCGCAGTCGGAAAGTTTGGTTTTCACGTTTTTCAGAGACATTGAGACCATTGAGACCTGGCGCGATTGGACAGTTGTGCTAAGGAGATTCAGAACAACTCGATGTTGTGCATCAGCATGAGTCAAAAGTCTACATCGATTTTCGACAGCTTCTCAGATGAATTTCAGAGAGGCTCCAGCTGCTCAAGAGCGGCTCAAGACAGAAGCCATGCCAATATGGAGTATTTTGCAGTGTTTGTTTCATCTTCGAATGCAGCCTTTCATGATGGGAATGATGGGATGTTTTTTTTTGATCGCAGCAAATAGCAAAGTACGGCACTGTGAGGTATGGGGAAAGACACCATGTTTACCTTCGACGAATCCTTCTGGAGTCATGACGGATATGAAGATGATGGTACTGGATATCTCAGGCACTGGAGAACGTTTGTTGATCTTTGATCACTCTGCAATCACACAGTTATAAGATGTTGTAAGCAGTTTATCCTTCAAAAAATTCAAAGAAAGCTCTGTTCTTGGTTGCCCCTACAGAAACGCAGCCATTTCTATTTGACCTTTGGAGTTTTCCGCGTTTGAGGCCCAAACGTGGAAGTAGCTATGTGGAGCGGGGCTAAGTCACACCATTAGCACATTCCAAATGTGCTGAAGTAGGGTGAACCTTGCTGATTTCCACAGAAGGCATGTTGACATGAGAACCAAACAAAACAAACAAAACACTAAGGATCAGAAGTATGTCTTCGATACTTTTGGCAAGCGAGTGTTGGACAATGCTTGGAATGGCTACCACTGCTGCCTCTTTGCTTACGGCCAAACAGGTGGGCGCAATCCTTGTCAAAGAATGAATGCCTGTGTTTTGCCAGGATTGTCCCGCAAAGCTCCTGCAAATGAGGCAAAACTTGGCAAAACTGTAAAAGCAAACAAAAAACATGTAAAAGCTACAGTAAAACCTGTACAACTCCTTGTAGACCACTTGTTTACTTGACTTGTGAGACATATTGACCGCGCAAATGCAGTAGCTGCATGCGTAGCTGCATATGGTAGGTTCTGGCAAGAGCTATTCGATGGTTGGCTACGGCAACAACAAAGGCATTGTTCCCATCTCCTGCGAAGAGATCTTCCGTAGGATTGCCAATGATGATGGTGGGAACAGCTATGAGGCCAGGATTGGTCGCTGATTGGTCGTCAGGTACCGCTGATTGGTCGTCAGGTACTTACCGCACTGGGAAGTTGTGACTTGCTGCGAGGTGCTGGTGTCTGCGATTGAGATTTACAATGAAGCCGTGCAGGACACGTTGGAGAGAGCACTGCACTGCAATTACTGTAAATTATGGAGGCATCGTGAAGGCTGCAAGATAGTGAACACAGTGAACACATGTGGAATGATCTTCACCATCTCAGCCAAAAAGGGCTTCTTGTTCAAGGAATTTTAAGCAAATTGGACAATATTTATCAATATTTCAGGTTAAACAGTTTGCCAAGATGTGGTTGATGTGGTTGCCTCGAGACCTCCAGGACCTTCTTATTCCTGTGGAACAGCGACCGAGAAAAGGCTTCGAGATCAGAGAGTCCAAGATTTTAGGCTGGGACCTGTCGAGATTCTCGATCTGCAACATGCCATGGCGCAAAGGAATACAAAGGAATGATGCCAGTCCGTTAGAGTTTGAAACCAAGCCTGGCAAGCAGATTTTTCTCAAGAGTTCCATTCTGACATATTCTGAATATTCTGCTCAAATTTCTTGTTCATGCCTTCTGCTGTGATTTTCACCAGACCCTGAAAATGTTTGTTTGTCCATTAAAAGAAAAACAACTGCAAGCAGCAAGGAAGCAATTCTAGCGATCGCAGGTGTTTATATCGATGGCATAACGAAGAGGCACGGCTCATGCAGCGATTTAAGCTGAAGCCGTGGGGGAATCACTGCATTTATGCAGTGCCATGCAGTGCCCGGAAGGCCGGTAGATTGCTACAAGGCCATTCACGACACCATTGAGGACACCGAGGTTGAAATGCGAACTCCCATGGTTCAAAGCTGCCGCAGAAGCTGTAGCTCTCCAAGCCATGAGACTGTGGATATCTGTGGATGCCAGTGCATTCAAATTCTCAACACCAAAGGCACATACATGACATGAATTGACATGATAGATGTTCTCCTTCTCCTTTTTTCAATCCTGTTTTATCCTTTTTATCCTTTCGTATCCTTTCTCATCATTTCTTGTCAGTTCTGAAATCATGTCTTATCCAATTTCAGCATGGTGCGTTTTGGTATCGCAGATCTCTCTTCAAGGAGGCCACTGCCAATCGGACTGTGGGTTCTACATTGATGTCTCCCGGCGAATGTCCATTTGCAGAGAGATCATGTGGGATTCTGTACAGGAGTTTAGTGCCCTAGAACTCAACACACGCTTTCTCGAAAAGCGAGCTCATGACAAGACACACATTTTGGATAGAATACCGCAGTTTGTGAAGATACACACTGGATGGGAAAGGCATGATTTAGATCATTCCCAAAGACGTCATCCAGAAGTACTCTGAGATAACGCTAGTACAGTTGTGAACTCTTGTTGTGCACACTGTTCAACGGTTTCCAGAAACATTTAGACACCTTTTTCCCAGAAACATAGTATGGCTTTGCAGCAACATGGAACATCTTTACCACAGTTTGGTACCACTGTTGAGCCTGCCATAGCCTGCCGGAAATGCCAAGGAATGCGACATCCAGTAGGGCACACACGGTTCTGATCATTGAATTCAAGACTGTGACGGCATGTAGAGAGCTGAGAGATTCTTACATTTTGTAAGCAGAGGTGATGCAGGCGTTTTCTTTCCATTTGTCACAATTTGTTACCTCGTGTTTAGTTCCTGAGGGCAGAACAAACAGAGACATTGAAGTAGATGGCTGTCCATGTCATGACTTTCCATCAGCTCAGCAAGTTTCGAGTTGACCCAAAGGCTCTACGCGGGTGTCGATGATCAACTTGGTGGATCTGGCAGGAAGTGAGAAGGCCATATATGCCATAGGGACTTCATGGGACTTCTGTTGCGAGATGTGAAACATGGCAGTGGCATTGATGCTGAATGATGAACTGAACTCCGTGAAGCCAGCCATGACCATGTCATATATGTCACGACATGATCTGACCGTCAGGTGAAGCAGACCGGGGCTGAGGGAGAACGCATGAAGGAAGGTGCGATGATCAATAAATCTTTGCTCCTCGGACCAGGTTGGTCAGCATTTGGATCCAATGAACTACTCTGACTGATGGTCATTGCTGCTTGATGCTAAGGAGCACCTTGGGAAATTGCATCGAAAAGCTGGCAGAGAAATCGACAAATCCAAAGAAGGCGGCAGAAATTCAGTCTGGCTATGTCTGGCTATGATTGTCTGGTGCACTTTTGCTGTGCAGATTTGAAAATTTTGAACCGCAGAAAAACAAACAGCGACATCGGTTTGCGTGCGAAACAGCCGGCAGGCGGTTCTTGTTCCATACCGTGAGTCCAAACTCACCCGACTGCTGCAGAATGCACTAGGCAGGAACAACATGGAACAACGGTTTGCATGAGAAGCATCCGCATTCTCAGCACACAAGATATAAAAATATATAAAATGTCAAATTTCATCATAGGCAAAAGGAACAACTGTGTAACTACATGTAACTATAGCAACACTTCACAAAGATCACAGGTGAGAACACCAAGACTGATTCTCAGGCGGTTCAAGCAAGACCATCATGATTTGCGCATTGTCACCAGCTTCCTCGAACTATGAAGAGACCTTGTCCACCTTGCGATATGCAGACAGAGCCAAGAAGAACTTTGGCTTTCAGAAAAGCATCATTGGCATTCATTGGCTATTATTGGCTATAGTAATTAATGCTATTGGCCCACATTGGCCCACAGACATTGGCCCACCAATTTTCTCAATGGTGTCGTACTCACAGGGTGTGATTTATGTCGGGGTGAGGGGATTGAGCGGATTTTCAGCATCAGCTCGGTGAGAGTTACCAAGGATCAAAAACAAAGCCGTTGTCAATGAGAACCCTCAGGACCTGTCATTTGATGAACAGCGATAGAAAAACCCGAAAACTTTCGAAATCTGGTTCAAAATCAATGCCATGATATGGGATCAAACGCATGCTGTGCACATTGTACCTGAGGGACCTATGGGCAATCGGGGCATATGCCGCACTTTGCATCTTTCCCAAAACGCAAATTGGCAAAGACTGGAGAATTCATAGGTTCCAACATGTTCCAACGGTACTGAAACGACTCCAGGAAAAGCTGATGTGGGAGCTTTTGGCTTCTTGGATGCCATGAGGGGAATAGCAATGCCATGGAAGTTCCAAAACTGTTTCAACTGTTTTCACCTGTTTCAATCACAGTTGGAGGACAAGGTCCATTCTATTGGCAACGGCTATCCTTGGGCCCCTGCTATACTTGGGCTATCTTTGGGCTCTGAGGAAGAAAATCAGAAGCTGAAAGAGATGATTCAATCCCTGGGTGCTGGACGCACAGTGGATGCCCAGACCTTTGAGGATTTGGGCCGCAAGCCCGGAAACCCGGTGCATTGGAGTCCTCAATCTCCATCCATGGTGATGAGGAGATGTTGATGTGATGACCCGTGTTGTAACTATGTAGTAGATTACCATATGTATATTATTGTACGATATGCGGTGTACATGTAAATATACAATAATATACGTATATATAATATATATATATATAATTATATATATATATATAATATTTACCAGTAGTACCGCACAAGGCGGTGGCGGAAGTTTCAAAAATAGGAAACCTATAGGAGAGGTTGGTTGTTGTGAATCAGGGATGGCAGAGCGAAGCCACTGATGGACTGAAAGGTG
>Ga0126342_10019360_pt1 | contig 11570 bp, 11 predicted proteins | sample Cyp1metagenome_FD_92528 | JGI IMG/M metagenome (GOLD analysis project Ga0126342, IMG submission 92528) | Coral microbial communities from Lord Howe Island, Old Settlement Bay, Australia - Cyphastrea 1 metagenome | ecosystem: Host-associated > Invertebrates > Cnidaria > Coral ... | reverse complement strand
GTATGAAATGCCAAGGTGGGACATGAAATGCCATGAAGTGATATGATCATGCAATGATGTGTTGTGAATTATTATAAAGGGGTATGAAATACCATGACATGTTGTGACAATGCAATGATATGGTATAAAATGATAGTTCATGATATATCATGAAATAACCATTTGGTGAAATATAGGTTTTATGTAAAAACCAGGTTTTTCACATGAGGGTCAATGAAAGCCAGGTTCTTGAGTTGCGACCTGCTTTTTTATAGGTTCTTGGCTGTGATGGTATATATATAAACCAGTTGATAGTTTGGTCACAGTTCTCAATCCCTCTTGTCTACCAATCCTCCAACCAACTACCAACGCGTTTTTTTCAACAGAAAAGTGGCCAAGAGGATGTCATCGTGCTCGACACGGGGCGCCCAGCTGTGATAGAGATCGACGAATGTGGCGCCTTGGGTGAAGTCTTTTTGGCCCGTTCAGGAGCGAAAGAGATGGTTTGCCTAGTTTGCAGTATTAAAAGAAAATGGAGAGATTGGTCTCAAGTTTTGAGCAAAAAAACCTTTAAAAAACTCGGTGATTCTTTGAACACGCAGTTTAAAGTGCATGGAACATCATCAGCATGCACACACATGATTAAAACCAATGAACAACTATAAGTAAACGTACAAGAAAGGACGGCAATGAATTTGTGTCACAGCATGTTAATTACACACATGTACGACAGCACCTGGATGGGCATTTGCACAGGCCTCTGCCCTTGTGAGGCCCTAAATAGCAGAAATAGCATATGGGTGAAGAACACACACGTTGACCCACGCACCATTTGAAGGGCATTCAGAATGACGCAGTATACAGCCACAGCCCTTCGTACAATTCCAAATGTCTATCGCTGCTTCTCCCGTATCACCAGTGGCCCAGGCAGCATTGAAACGACATGTCTTTTCCCGTGTGGTTGGAACTTGGACGCCTTTTTCTGCGGGACCACGGCGGTTGATGGAAACGAGATCCAGGTGAGCCATTCTTTCTATCGTTGGCTGTCCATTTGTACATCATACAACATGTCCCTTGAGCGGAAATAGTGACAAACTCTTTGGTTCAGTCTTGGCGGGATGTTAGATTTAATATGTTTTAATGTTAGTTCATTGGCTTTGTACCACCTAGGCCCAGTTTCAGTATTGAATACTTTGCATGGTGGCTGAGAAGCCCACCCCCATTAGCCAACCATTGTGCAGGTCACCCGACACAAGAAGCCAACCAAAAAGTTGCGCTTCTGAACGTGGTAGATCGTTGGAGTTTGGTGTAGGACCTAGGAGTCACAGAGGCTGATTTGATGAATGACCTTTACATCTAGACACGAACACACTTTTTCTAATATATTCATTCCATAATGCTTCCAGAAAACAACTTGGCATTCACATGCATTTGTTTGACCTGTATTTGGGCGAAAAAGTTAAAACGTATATCTGTCTGTCTGTGGCAAAATTTCAACATCCTGCACCTTTCCTGCTATCCTGTGCCCAGCACCGGACACCCTCCGTGCGGCCGGATGCAGAAGCGGGTTGAGCATCGCCAGGCGGCACGGCAAAGAACAGAGGCAGACATAGGATGACATCCGCAGATTATCACACAGAAGGAATACTCAATGTTCAAAGGATTTCAAAGGTTTTCCTTTCGGGGTATGCTATGGTTTGTTTCCTCTTTCAACACCCAGCAAATATCCAAGTTTGGCACACCGAGTATGATGTGACGTTCAATCCAAGAGCTTTTGGTGAAACCTCAGAAGATCAAGCAGGTTGTGCCCCGTATGTAGCGTTTTAAGTAGTAGTTTAGTTCAATTTTATGGCATAGAATGGTATAGATTCATATCTATATACAGAGTTAATGGGGTAGCGATGAGAGAGAGAGAGAGTTTATGGAGTTTGTAAAGCAACTTATATCTGTGGGTCACCACCGTTGCAGGTATACAACAAAATAGTGTGGCCTATAGGGTAGCCGAAATGAAACCCCTGAAATCCAAAGTCCATGGTTATTTTTCAAATGTAACGTTTTATCATTATCCTTATCCTTGTCCAGAAGGTACACCAAATCATAAAACTCAAATTGAGAAGGAACTGGGGATAGCTTCACGGTGGATTTACCATGTTGATCGCCGATGCTGAAACTCTGGCCGAAACTTCAAATTTCCATCAAGAAGTACATTTGTATCTGTGGTATCGGGTTTTGGTTCTGGAGTTGACTTCAGCACTTTTCTATGCTTTTCAGCCCAGGTGTAACACAAATTCTATTGTTTGGGCATATCCCCCCCAGGAACCTGCAAAGCCCATTGGTTTCTTGCATTGTTTTCCCTACCAATGATAATGCCAATGACAATGGATATCAACAAAAACCAAGTTGGGATGGTTTATTTATACCCTTGACATTTTTTTAAACACATTTTGGCATATTTTGGTTCGAACGTGGGTTGATTCACAGCTGGAAAGCTTGGCGGCCCTCGGGCGCCTGGTACGAAGTGACGACGGCAGTCTCCAGTCCGTGCGGCATGACCAAGCTCCCCGAAGCCAAATGATGGAAACGACCATAGTACCTCTACTGGCTTGTGGTTTCAAACATGTTCATTGTTCTGATGTAGGATAATCCCATTTGATTAAAATTTTCGATGGCTTGAAACCACCAACCAGCGTAGCTCTTGGTATGTCTCAAAAGCTTTCAAAATAGTTGCATGCTGCAAAATGTGGATGTTTGTGTGTTTGAGTATGATTGAGTGAATGTGGGTCAAAACAATTTTAACACTTAACACCAATAAATCCACTGGCCATGAAGATGCAGAACTTTACGCATGGGACCACATCCTGCATGGTGCGCATCATTTTGATGCATTTTTTTTGGAGGTGTGCAGTTTTGACCCACATTCCGCCTGACATACTGTAATATCTGTACTCAGACCAGCTTTGCCACTTTGCAATATCCTTCCATTTTTACGGTCCTTGCCCGATTTTTGAGACATATCGCAGCCCCTTTGAACCCTGTGAAATCGAAAGACACAGCGACCCGTTGGCGTCCCTGCTGTGAAGTTTGGCGCATGGCTCTGTCAACATGATGGGGCGCGCCAGCGACGCTGGGAGCATCAGCGCGGAACATCAACTCGCAAAACTAAGCAACCTGGTGAGTTTTTTGAGGCAATGTATGGCAATGTAGATTTATAGAATTTGATAGGCTTTAAGAATCTTTAAGACTAAGCCCCTTGCATTTGTTTCCCATTTTGAGACACGAAACTTCCACACTGCTAGAAGGTTTTCGGTCACAAGGATTAGTTGATTATTCTTGTCCTCATTCCATCATCACTGGCGAGACTGTTCAACAAGGTGCCATTCTGAAAACAATTCATAGGACTTCTTAGGTCACCGGATATCACCAGCAGTTGAATCTGTCATGTGACTGATCCAGTGCTCGAGTCGAAGTGTAGCACACGTGACGCGCTTCTTCGTGGATCTTTGCCGTTCAGCCATGTTGTCTGCGCTCGTCCAGCAGATCTGCAGCTTCAACCTATTTCCAGAGATTCAGGTGGCAGGGGATATCAGGGATGCACGTTTTGGAGGATGTCTTGAAGGTTTGAAATTCTATAGGTGACATGTCGTGATTTTTTGTCTATGTTGATTACCCGTCAGTAATTTAACAATATGGAAAGCCCACCCTTTGTAGATCATGTTCATTTGGTCTTCCCATAAATTTTCCATCTCCAATGAGCTGGTCGTTTTGGAATCCAGGATTGGAAACTCTGTTTTGTTTCAACAGACATCATGGATTTGGAACTGCTACAGCCTGTTCACTCATGGTCAATCCGTTGTGCTTCGCTATGGGTCAACGATTAAGATCCATGCGACCAATTGTTCTACGAGTTCTTGCATACGAAGTCATATGGTAGCCATACAGGCAGTTTGATGTTCGGATTTTTTTTTTGCCCGTGCTCATGTGACTGATTGTGACTGTGTCTCAGAGTAAGGCTGTAAGGGATGCTTCTTATCAGTATTATTCAACTATTAATCAATTTAGGTAATTCTTCAGGACATGTAAATGTCGAATAATACTTATTGAAATGATGGTGGTTGCCTATTAATATTACCCATTGATCACCTATTGATTACCTTAATAGTCTATTCAACTATCCTTCCGGAATGCAAATGTTCCAGTCTCTCAGACCGATTGTTGGTTCAGCCACCTCCCCTTTTTCTGGCTGAAAAGCTTCATATCTTCCATAGAACAGGTTGATCAATCCCTATCAATGATTGCACAGCATCAAGGCTAAAGACTGGGGGTCCCTACTAACATGATCTATGATTCTCTATCTTGATACCCTCTGGTAATTTAACAGTTTGCTATTGAAAATGGCTATTTATAGTGGATTTTCCCATTAAAAATGGTGATTTTCCTAAGTTATGTTAGTTTACCAGAGGGTATCTGTTAAATAGATGGAGATGTTCCATTGCCATGTTTCATTACCGGATGGGACGACCATTTGTTCTCTATGTATTCCTCATGTGGCTGGAATCGGCTAGAACCTCCATGGGTTCGGTGGGTTAAATCATCAACTTTGCAGCGTTATTTGCCCAGAATTGGTTTGGGGAAAAAAATGCAGGAAATTCTAACATTTGGATAGTTCACATAGATAGTTCCCCTACATCAATCCATTGACTAACGAAGTCTCCAAATTGTAGATAAATAACAATTTTTATCAAGGTTTCATACCAAAATCATGTTAAGCCCGAATTTTCATGGGAAACCGGAAAACCACCCATTTTTCATGGACTTCCTGTTTGAAACCTCATAATGACAACTAAGGCTGGCTGGACAACTGGAGCTGTTTGAAGCACAGTTTGAAGCGGCTGGAACCAGCAGGGCCAGCAGGGCCAGCAGGGCTAGCAGGCGCGGATCTGTGACCTCTGAACTCCTTTGGGTGCAGGATGACGATCTCATATGATTTGAAACATAGTGTTACCCTCTGGTTATTTAACATAGCCATGGTATAGATGGCCCATAGAAATAGATGATTTTCCCAGCTATAAACATCCATCTATGAGGGATTTTCCATGGCGAACTGTTACATAACCAGATGGTATAGGGTGTTGAAGGGGGTGGATGAAAGGGCGGGGTTGAACGGGTGAACATATATCTTCCTATATAGTGTATTGTAAAGGGTTAGATCCAACCCCAAGCTTTTGTAAAGCTCCTTAGCAGTGCTAACATTAAGGGCCTGTAGGGCATACCAAAGGGTTTGGAGTTGTTCCTAGCACTCCTGGTTTATACATTTTTTGTCAGTAACCGACAATGACAATGGACAATATATGGACAATAAACGGGATATGAAAATTGAAACCGGCATTCACTCAGTGAATTGGCTCTTCCCCCCAGCCACTAACAGTTGTAAAACAATCATCACAATATTTGTAGGGAGCCTTATTAAATATCACATATATAGAGTATCATAATCCACTGTTAGTGGGTGGGGGCAGGGTCCAATGTGTTTGTGCTGCCGGAATGGCTGCAGTACGCATGTACAACTTTGGGACCCTCCGCCAATTCTGCCGGTCAGCCCTCACATTTGGCTCAGCCCGTGCCTCAGCTCTCATCTTTCATCAGCTCTTACCGGAAATGCTGCGCATTCTGACCCTTCTGACCCTTGCCACCTGCGGTGCCTGCGGTGCCGAGTGTGGCGAGGAGTGTGTCAATGATGTCAATGTGGCAAGCGGATCAAGCGCCGCAAGCCGCAGTCAATCCCTTCTCCAGGTTGCAAAGACCCAGACACTCGGCAGAGCTCGGCAGTGGCGCGGCCCCCATGTTTACAGCATAGCCATACCATCCCATACCATCCCATACCCAAATTAAGCTACGGCTTGCTACTTCAATCCCGGATAGCCCCTGGACTTCCTACTACAAAGCCCTGCAGGAGATCGCACTGATAGCAATGCGAAAAGCTCATCCAAATCACCCAATGTGGGTACAAATTCTAAGGGTGAAACCTCACCCTTCTTCATCCTATGTGGGATGATTCAGTTGGTTGATTACTATTTTTTGGGAAAGGTTTAACGGTTAAACGGTTAAACCACCAGTCAGTATACCAGAAGGCCATCCTTCGCCTTCTGGTTGGTGCAGTTGTTTTCATGTTTGTCCAGACTTCAATTGCTGTTACCGTACAAACATCAGAGTTTACCACGAAAAATGCAATATGCGAGAATTGAGGACGAAAAAGAGGCTGATGAAGCATGAACTTGAGTGAGCATGAAGTGTTACAGAAATTGTGTGAACCTGTCCAGTAGGATGTACCACTTGTTTCTTTTCAACGCTTTTGCAATTGTTGTTGGCTATAGCCGCTAGCAAAGGAACGAACTCATTCCGGTATATAGAGTATTTTGGTAAACCAAATGTTTTTTTTAAACAGCGCAGTATGCATTCAATACGCATCACATTATATAGTTTGTTGACAACCTATATACCATTGTTTTTTGGCAGTTTCTTGGTCTATTGTTGGGCTTAACACATTCCGAAATAATGAATCATCGTTCTTTTACCAGGAGAGGACAAAAGATCTCAACATGTACAAAGCGTTCTAAATTTTGTCCACATAGATTTGCTGGCTGAACTTCTCTAGGTTTACAGTGGCGGTTGTTTCCGGTCGTCGCTGTTCTAATGTCACGAAGCTGGCTGAGGACCGGAGGCTACGAGATCGGCGGCGACAATACGCAAAGCTGCAGCTATCAGCGTGAGCGCCTTCCAACGCCAGCTGAGTGCATGGAAGCCGCAGGAGCTTTGGGTAAGAACTATGGCTTCACGGGTTCCTATGCCGGCTGGCCTAGAGATTGCTTCATGTACCGCGATGTTTCTTGGCGATTTGGGGCTGGAACAGGTTGGTACCCTCACTGGGATCGTCTGGGTTTATGTTGCTATGAACTGGATAGATATAGGCAAAATGGAAATAAAGGGAACGTTTATAGATTTTTAGATTAAAATAGATTCAATACGATTCAGCTATTTGATTTGCAGCTTTCATTTGCTTTCAGGTCATCTACTTCAACGAAGACCAAGTGACATGCTCTGGACGGGACAGCGCCCGCCTGATCTGCAAGCGTGTGGAAACTACGACAACAACCACGACGGAGAGCTTGCCTAACGTGGTGAGCTACGAGATTGGCGCACCGGGCTTCGACTGCGCAGTAGGCCATGTGGTTTCCACACATGTCGAGTGTGCAAGCAGCGAACTTCTCACCGCAGTGGGGCTCAGTTTTTCTAACTGGGTCTCAACGCATAACTTACAGTTTCTTGCGACTGCCGAAGATGACGTTTTCCATTGCAAAATCCATAGCTAAATTTGTCCGAGCATGGGGGGATATCCAAAACCCTTATTTGTTCAACCAATAGATTTTGGGTTAACTCATTTTAGTGGCAAACATGGACATGACGTTTCGATGAACCTAGCGCAATTTCATGATTATTTTGCGCTCGAAAGCCAACGTCCAAGGTTTGGCTGCTTGTATTCATCAAGTCTTCATTCCCTGTTCTTCAATTACTATGAGGGTGGATCGGTTGACTACAACTACATGCCGGTCTGCAAGACTGAAGCTTGGGGAAGAGCCATACAGCAGAAGTTTATCATAGTTTATCCCTTTTTCCAATTGTGGTGGGTTTACAAAAGTTGCTTGCGGTGTTTGACAGTCCCACATAGTCCCACAAAAAATGAGCCACGCTAAACGCCACGCCACATCATCAAGATACATCAAGATACATCTTAAGTTCTTGGCGGATTTTTCCATGGATCAACGATCCAGGAAAGCAGCCCGGTGATCCGAAACTTCAACATTGGAGTCTTTGACACCAATAGCTGTGCCGCTGGAAATCCCATCCAAGATGTGGAACTTTGCCGGGAGGCTGCCGCCTTCTTCGGTGAGGTTGCTTGGCAGAGCCAGAGAGTTGCGGGCTTGCTACGATTATCCAATGCATGATGAATGATCAGATTGATGATTATTATTAACATTTGTTTCCTGCTATACTACTATATATATATACTTAATGGCAGTACCTAGGTGAAGGTATAATCCATTATTTATGGTTCAGGAGGGTTTATGATGGTTCGTGCTCATTGGCTACAACTGGATTACGCAGCAAGGGACCAATAGTGGAGTACCAGTAGTACCGCACAAGGCGGTGGCGAAAGTTTCAAAGATAAGAAACCTATAGGAGAGTTTGGTTGTTGTGAATCATGGATGGCAGAGCGAACCTGCTGATGGATCGAAAGGTGGTTGGAGTGTCGGGCTATCTATCTTTCTTTTTATTTATCTATTTGTGTATCTACATGTCTTTCTATTTGTCTTTCTATCTATCTCTTTCCATCCGTCTATCTTTCTGTCTGTCTATCTCTATCTATCTATCTGTCTATCTATCTGTCTATCGATCTGTTTGTCTATCTCTCTATCTGTATTTCTGTTTACCTATCTGTCTATCTATTTGTCTTTCTATCTTTATATGTCTATCTGCTAGACTCCCATGAAATTTGGAACTTGGAAGCTGAAAACCGAAGCTTTTCTGTGAGACTTCCTTTAAATTTGGAAGGTGACGACATCAAAAACTCAGCAAGGCGACTTCCTCCAAAAATCGAAGTCGCCACAACATCAAGAACGAAGCAATTCTGCGAATTCTGCGAGATTTCCTTCAAGAATGGGCCGTTGATTGCTGAGCTGACAGCCTTGTACCAATGCGTTTTGCGATTTTTCCATCCCATGTCTCTAATAGTACTGCACCTGCCACGAAAAAGTCAGGCCAGGTCATACGAAGGGCTGCGCCTGTCAGGCAAAATCACCTTGGGAAACCTGAAGATCTATCAGGAAATCAACGCCCTGACCTCCGAAAATCTCTGATGAACATGTTTCTTGCACTGCGCCTGCCACGGGAAATGCATCTTTGATCGTCCCATGCCTCCCATGGCGCTGAAACTGCTACAAAACCTTCCCTCACGTTTTTGCATGTTTTTGCTTACCTTTGGCAAAGTGCAGAATCCATTGCGCCTGCCACGCAAAATAACGGTTGAACGTCCAAAAGTGGACGAAAAAGCTGATTTCGAAATGTGCTTCACGCCGCAACTGCGTGCACCCATTCCACATCTCAACTTCCAAAAGTGCTCCGACTGTGGCGTGCTTTACACATTTTGACTTCGCAATGTGCTTCGCGCCACAACGGCGTGCACTTTTTCAACATCTCACTTTCCAAAGTTGTTTTTTTTTGGGCGTAGTTTGACATGTTTGACTGTTTCGTGCTGCTTTTTCCACATCTCAACTTGTAAAAGTGCTCCGAACGTGGTGTGTTTTGCAGATTTTGACTTCGCAACGCGCTTCGCACCACAATGCCGTGCACTTTTTCGACATGTCAACTTCCAAAAGTGCTCCGACAATGCGGGTGCTTTCAGCATTTTGACTTCCAAATCTGCTTCGCGCCACAGCCGCATGCAATTGTTAATCTCTCATCTCTCATTTGACGAGATGACTTCGCACCCGCCGCTTTAGCGAGCCTACTTTTCGACCCTCCAGAGCCAGGCAAACATTGGAAAAAACACGGTGTTTTGCGATGTTTTGCGACTTTTTTTCCTTTCCGCGCACCTGGATCTTCTTTCTTCTGACGCTGTCTCCTCTCTGATCTTCTTTCTTCTTCCTTTCTCTTCTCTGACTCTTCCCACCTTTGCTTGTCAATGTGCCCTTATTGCCGGAAGTTTGACTTCAATGATTGCTGAACAATGGAAGAATATGGCTATGGGTCAAATGCTCAAGCCATTTCGGTGCCTGTGCCACCCACAAAGCACAACACCATTGTTAGTAGCAATTAAGCCATCCAATTTTGCGGGTTAGTACTTGCGACGCACACCTTGAATATAATACTTGGATGTATTTACCCTAGTCCTCAAAGCCTCTCGAAATTCAGGCCTTTCATGAGGACCTCCCATGTGAGCAAACGACCTGAAAGGACTTGAAAGGACCTGAAAGGACCTGAAAGGACCTGAAAGGACCCGAAAGGACTCATGGGTTTTCTGCAGGATGCTGAGGCTGTTTCTGCTTGACACTAAAGGGTCAACACACACAGGGTAGACTAATACGAGCAATTTGATTCAAGATGATAGCTTGAAATGAACACGCCACAAGAGTTATGTCAAACTGAATAACGTTGCCACAAAATGATGGTTTCACAAAAACCTATTTGCCCAGTGAACCCATGAGCAATGCCTCAGCTGGCCGTTCAAAGAGTCAAGGGCTTTTATGTGATACCCTTTATAGTCAACACTCTCCCGATAAACTGCCAAGGGCGAACTGCAGCCCTTTATTGCAACCTTTGGGTCAAAACACCTTTATGATCTGTCCCCCAAAAGTAGCCCATTTAGTGGAAACAGTTTCCTTGGGTTCCAAGAGTTTTCAAACCGGGGTCACGCTGGGAGGCGCCTGCACGCGGCATTTCTTCTGCCGATGCAATCTTGCTGAGCTGAGAACTTACATCAGGGGACAGGTGGTCGAAAGATCTTACTAGCCCGTATTCTGAGCTGGCTGAATCAGGTGGCCAAAGCAATCTCTTTAATTTCCCGGTAATTATGTGTCCAAGATGTTTTCTTGCTTTGCACAATACTAGTTGTGTTGACATGGGGGAAAACATGTGTCCCCGACAAACTTGGGACACTAATTGCAGACATACCAACTCAGAAGCCAACTGAGTTGGCAAATTCGAGAACAGAAACATAGAAGACAACATATCAGAATTCAACATAGTACATATCCCATTATTAAACAGAAACATGGTTGCAAAACAAAACGTAAACATTGTTTACATAGCAGAAAACAAATCAAATCAACATATCAAACATTACAGAAACATAGTAGGAAACCATATAACAATTTTAATCAGACACAGAACGGAAAGCAAAGAAAAGAAACGTAAAACGGAAACATATAGAAGAAACAAAGAACTGAAACAAAACATAATTTAGTTTTGAAGGAGAAACTTAACATAAACAAAACATTTAAAAAAAACATAAAACTTGAAATAGAGAGCAAACTGTGAAACATAACAGAAACATAATATAAAACAAAACAGAGAACACAAAATAGAGAAGCAAACAGCGAAACATAACAGAAACATACAGAAACATGCATTTTTACAAAAAATAGTGAGCAAATGTGGAAACATAACGGAAACATAACATAAAACATAAAATAGAGAGCACACTGATAACAGAAACATACAGAAACAAACATGCATTTTACATAAAATAGGGAGCAAACAGCGAAACATAACAGAAACATAACATAAAACAAAACATAAAACATACAATAGAGAGCAGACTGCGAAACATAAGAGAAACATACGCAAACATTTTTAACATGTTTGAGCCAACGGACTCGTTACCGTCGCACAAATCCACATCCGGTAGCCTGGGGTGGGGTGGGGTGGGGTGGGATGGGATAATAACGTCATTGGCATTTCCACATGAACCTGATGCTACGCTCTATGACCTTCAATTGCAATTCCACATGAACTTGATGCTACGCTCTATGATCTTC
>Ga0126342_10019359_pt1 | contig 11570 bp, 11 predicted proteins | sample Cyp1metagenome_FD_92528 | JGI IMG/M metagenome (GOLD analysis project Ga0126342, IMG submission 92528) | Coral microbial communities from Lord Howe Island, Old Settlement Bay, Australia - Cyphastrea 1 metagenome | ecosystem: Host-associated > Invertebrates > Cnidaria > Coral ... | reverse complement strand
TGCCAGATAGAATGCCAAATAGAATGTCAGAAGATATGTCAGATAGAATGCCAGAAGATTTGCCAGTAAGAAAATGTATAAATGTCATGGTGGGGATCACACGAAGTAAAGTAATTTTTTTTCTGTGCACGCCGTTGTGGTGCGAAGCACATTTCGAAGTCAAAATGTTAAAAACACTAGGGGTTCGGACCACTTTTGGACGTTCAGATGTCGTTTCGCGTGGTAGGCGCAAGGGATTGCGCACCTTGTCAAAAGTGAGCAAAACCTGAGGGCTTTGTAGCATTTCCAAAAAAGATGGCAGGCGTGGGACATTTGAAGAGGATCTGCAAAGATGCATTTTCCGTGGCAGGCGCAATACAAGAGACATGTTCATCACAGCTGTTAGGAGGTCAGGGCGCTGATTTCCTGAGAGGGGTTGCGTTTTGGCGAATCAAATCTTCAGGTTTGCTGAGATGATTTTGCGTGACAGGTGCAGCACTTCGTATGACCTGGCATCCCTTTTTCGTGGCAGGCGCAATAGTTTAGACAGGTGGCGTGGAAAAATCGCAAAACGAATTGGCACGAGGCCGTCAGCTCTGCACTCAACCTTCCATTTTTGAAGGATGTCTCGCAGAATTGCTTCGTTTTTGATGTTGTCAAGTTCCAAAATTGAGGAAGTCTCGCAGATTTGCTTCGTTTTTGACGTTGTCAAGTGCAAAAAATTAGGAGTCTCGCTGAATTTCTGCGTTTTTGATGTTGTCACAAAAATTGAGGAAGTCTCGCAGAACAGCTTCGTTTTCAAGTTTGCAAATAGATAGATAGATAGATAGACAGACAGACAGACAGACAGACGGACAGATAGATAGATAGATAATAGATAGATAGATAGATAGATAGGGAGATAGATCGATAGATCGATAGATCGATCGATCGATTGATACATAGATACATAGATAGGTAGGTAGGTAGATAGGTAGATAGTCAGAGAAAGAGAGAGAAAGAGAGAGAAAGAGAGAGAAAGAGAGAGAAAGAGAGAGAAAGAGAGGAGACCTCAACCACCTTTCGGTCCATCAGTGGCTTCGCTCTGCTATCAGTGATTCACAACAACCAACCTCTCCTATAGGTTTTCTATTTTTGAAACTTCCGCCACCGCCTTGTGCGGTACTACTGGTATATGGTGATGGTGATATAAACCCTCCTTAAAATTGGAGGATTTCTTGGGAATTGCCATATGATTTACCACATTTAATTTCGACACAAGAAACACGGCAACCGCCTTTGGCGTGGCAAAGGGCGGACTTCAATCCCAGCTGAAAAGGACCGAGAAAATTCATGCTGCACCACTCCTCCCAGAGATTGAAAGCCCAACAGTCACTGCTGTTGGGAATAACTTGGTCAATGCTTATCATATATATATATATATATTATATTATAGTTATGACTAATAAACACAGCTATGGTCATTGTTTCCCCAGAACTTTCCAATTACCCTCCAGTAATCAAACATGGCGTGCTGAAAAATCCACCCCTATAGATGATTTTCCGATTGAAACCTCGCCATTTATAGCGGGTTTCCCAGCTTGCCATGTTTGAGTACCGGAGGGTCACCTGGTCCGAATTCCCTCCACGGCCAGGGTTACCTCTTCCTGGTCCGAAGCGTCTTCCAAAGCCTGGCTCGGCACGGCAGGTGGGTTTTAGCTACGGGAGATGAGATGAAACCACCACAGAATTGCACAATTTATATGATTAAGGAATGGGGTGTATATAATAAAAATATAATGGGATGTATGTATATAATTGTATATATGTATACTCACAATCTGGTCTGATACTTGGAGTTGTCTGAAACTGGGGGATTAACACCAATGTCTGGTATGGCTATTCTAATTGGGACAACGTTCACCAGTGAATGGATCACTTGGCGAAATCCTGCCGTTTTCCGGACAAAAACCTCAGGTTTCGGTACATAAACCTGTTTGTTGCTGCAACACGGTTCAACCGTTCAACCGTTCAACCCCCGACCGATTCTTGGCTACTTTGTGCATCGCTCATTTGTTGGTGTTCACTCCGCATGGATCAAACGACGGGTGGCCAGTTCACTCCGAATTTTTGTCATCCCGGACCCCGCTAAACCAGTCAGTGCAAGCCAACAATTGAGATCATCATGTCTCATTTAAAAACCCTTTTCTCCGTCGCCATTTTTGGTGATGAAAGCTAAAGACCGTCAACCTCTCATCGTTGAGGGGTTTAGATCCTCGCAGTGAAAGGTCGACTCTTGTTGGTTTAAAATATTTTGTCCAAAAAATTATCGTTAGACGCAGAGGTTTCTGAAGTGCAACAGCCAAAAAAAAATGTTTTGGTGATTTTGATGGATATGAACACCTACCATAGGCATCTACTCATCCCCCCTTTTGGATCAACACAACACCGAGGGTCCGCTCCGGTCCCAACCTTGTCCACGGTCCGAACCCGCTCCAGATCGCACCAGGAAAGCCTCAGCGAGATGGATGTCCTGGAATTTCCCCAGGATTTAAAGCCCAAGAACTTGGGATAGAAACCCGAAAAAAAAAAACATGGTTATATTTATATCATGTTATATACATGTACATGTATATATATATACATATATGTATATGTATATACATGTGTATATATATATATATATGTATATAGATATATAGATATATAGATATATAGATATATAGATATATAGATATATACATATATAGATATATAGATATATACATATATACATATATACATATATACATATATACATATATACATATATACATATATATACATATATACATATATATATATATAACCAGCCAAGTTGAGTTTGACCCAATACCCAGCTCTTGGTCGTTTCTTCTCTGAAGCCAGGCGCTTCAACATGGCCAAGTTTGGATACCCCTTCGCCTTCCAAGTTTGGTCATTTGCTTTGGCTGTCATTCAATTCCCCCAAGCCACAGAAAAGAACCAAGCCATTACCCTCTGGTAAACTAACATAGCTATTGAAAATGACCATCTTTAATGGGAAAATCCACTATAAATGGCCATTTTCAATAGCTATGTTAAATTACCGGAGGATAGCTGGTTGTTACCTGGCACTGTATTCCCCAAGTATCCCCAATTCATAGATTCACTTGATCCATCAACCCCCTTTGGATTTAAATCTACTGACAGTTCTACTCATTCTATAGGTATTCCTAAACCTGAATCCATTTCACCTTCAGCATCAAAATCAACACCAAGTAGCTCAGGCTCCAAACCATCGTGAAATCTCACCAAGAAGGGCCTGTCCTGGAAACGAAACAATGCAGCAGTCGCCGCAGTCACCGATATGTGGGTTCCATTTGAAAGTCCAAAATGTTGACTCCCAACCACTGCGTAGATTCAACTTCATAGCACGTTGCGCATCATGCTTTTGTTGGTTCGTTGGTCTTCCCTATGTGGTTTCTTGCGCGCCATCGTTGTGGTTTCTTGCGATCACATTAAATCTCCCCCTGTTTCGACTGGCTATCACTGATCACCGTTCACCACACTTTTGAGCGAAATACGTACTGGTTGAATCCAGCAACGGCACTTGGTGAGGGCCCTCAACTTTCCACTCCAACCAATGGCAGGGATCCGGGATCATGTCCAACTCCCAAATTTCTGGGTGCCTGGCGGGGTAGAGTTGACCCAAACCCAATACTTCTTACAAGTTGGACTCACATCCAGCTGTAGCTGGGCTTACAACTTCCCCAACATGGGCTAAGGCACTCAATGACCTTGATGCTTTTTGAATGATGATACAGATGTCCCCAAATAGATCAAGAAAATCAAGAAAGTGATTCCACCTTACATCCCATCATTCCCCAATTTTCGTGGCATTTGTTCATTGTTTTGCCCAACCCTTCTTTTTCGTGGCTAAGTGGGTGGGTTCTTTAAATGAGGGACCCATTTTAAGCCGTCCAAGCTTGGTCCTGCTCCCCATCATCCGCAAAGAGCTGCCCCCAGCGCCGCGAGCGCGACAGGTCGCCGTGCCCGCTGACCAATACGAAGTCGCCCACCGTCGGACGCTGCCAGGCAGCTCCCATGACAGATTCGCTCGGCGTTGCGAGTTCAAGGAAAATGGGTGGACGGGGCTGCGGTGGGTGGGTTCAAGGTGGAAGCTCATCTGGGAAGATCTTCAAGTTGCTATGGGAATGTAACATGACGGATGCTTTCTTAATGGGAATTTCACAATTGGGTGGTTCAGCCGAATCTGAGAAGGTCATCAACTGTTTTGTGGAGATAGAACTGCTAGCCAGAAAAAAAAAATCCGCATCCATCCCCTACAATTGCACAGCAACTGTTTCTGACTGAATACTGTTCTTGCCGGTTGATTGCGATATGGTTGCGATATGGTTGCGATATGCTTGCGCGGTTAGGTCCTTGATTGAGCTGGATTGCTGGTTGATCGAGTTGTTTGGTGGTGCAAGCTGGTTCGTTGGCTGGCAATCTCGTGCTTCATTCCACTTGATTGCAAGACTCTGATCTTTGCACAATCAGAGACTTGATATGTCCATGTCCAAAACTAAATGTTATATATATATAAAGCCAAAATGGCTGCACATATGGCATGCGTTGATCACATCTGGTGGGAATTGTCGGTGGGCTATTCCTCCCACCAAGAAAAGGTCAAAAGATAGGAATCTTTTTGCCATGCTCAAACCAGCTCAGCTGGAACCACGCGTCCCACCTGGTTGTTGAGCAGCACTTTCCATGCTCACCTGACTCTCAGGTTGCTTCTCTTTTTTTAATATGTAAAAAAAAACATTACATATCGATATGTGTATATATATGTATATATGTATATATATGTATATATGTATATATGTATATATGTATATGAATATGAATATATATATATGGAAACATAGATACGTATATATATAATGTATATATATATAATGTATATATATATAGTATATATATATATAATGTATATATATAGTATATATATAATGTATATATATATAGTATATATTTGTGCATGTATACTTAAATATGTATGTGCGTATACAGTATACTTTCATGTTAGATCTCATCTATCTATATATACATAATATGGTGCATGTTCTTTCAGTGTCAGTTCTGATTGTTGTATCTCCACCCATAGAACTGCGAAAAATCATGACCTGGGACCCTTGCCGCGAAGCAAGAGCCTCATGTAGCCACTCGAAACTGTGGCCAAAAAGGATGCTGCAGTCAGGCAACGGTGCAGGATACCATATGGGTGTGTCTGAAAATAGTGTATCCCTAAACCCAATGATTGATGATCATTATCCCTATTAAATGGCTATAATTGGGAATATACCCTATTTTCAGACAAACCCATATTGAAAAATGGCCCAGTTATAGTGATGTTCCATAGCAAACTCTTCAATTTGTCGGAGGGTAAATACAGTAAACACCCAAAATACAGGAGCCCCAAGTTTGGTCAACACCAAGTTTGGTCAACACAAACCTGGATGTGGACATTGTTGGTAGAAAATACCGACAGAAATTGGCGGGATTCATGACCCCCAAAGTAAGCATGCATTTTTACTGAACAAAGTATGTATACATATATATGTATATATATAGTAATAATAAGAATAATAATGCACCAATTGAGGTTGAGAACTTGCTGCTTACTTTCTCTAGCCGCTCTAGCCCCAACAATTGCAGGAACCCACAGGTTGAAGCTTACAATGAGCCATGCGCCAGGACTTGGCATTGACAAAGCCTTGCAACGTATAATTTGGGGGGTACCGTTTAATAAATATTGTTTTAATATGGGATAATAATATTTAATAATATTCCTCTTGATAGTGTTATTATCCCATATATTATTAATTTACGCTAGCAAATGATCACTCTTGGAAAGTAAGCCTCGTAATTCAGCAACTAGGTCTTATGAGATAATCCGCTGTTGATACTACTTCGCTTCTAAGTGATTGCCCGCTTCTAAGTTGGTTTTAGTATCGTGTGGCTGTAAAGTGAGCCCACAAACACAACTGAACCACAAGGTGGGCCCTCCCAAGCATGTTTGATGCTTTATTAACCCCATTATATAACTATAGCCTATTATTACCAGAAACCCTAGTGAAATACCAGTGAAATATGGCCCATGCCTTGGTGGGGGGGGTACCCCACCTCAAAAATGTTTTAAAATTATTTTCGGGATGTTTCGCTGTTTAAAATTAAATACGTCCAAGGGGCTTAGATGGGACAAATAATTACGGCCCATGACCTTGTCCCAATATGATGAATTCAATTTAGTTTAGCTGAGATACCTAGATTTTTTTCCACAATGGTCCAGAAATATTTTGGGTTGAAATAAAACAACTTAGCTGGCATCACCTCGTACATTTCAGGATTTCTTTCACTTCCCCAATACGTAGGTATAATGTTTCAACAATAGGAGTCAACAGCAGCCACAGCTCAAGTCGTATCAACAAATGGGGATGGGTCAAAACCCACCCCTGGTGAACCTGAAAGCTGGGATTTATGGATGTTCATATGGGATTTATTGATCCATAAGGCTGGGATAACCTTAGCCAATTCTATTTGTAGGTCCATAGCCAGCCATCTCACCACCTTTTAGGGAGCCCCCTGGCATCAAAACGCAGCCACTTTCCTCTCGCAACAGCGGGCAACATTGCCTTCTTGGACTCTCCAGAGTGGGTGCATCGTGTTTGCGGCGTGGTACATCCCCAGCTTTATGATGTTCAAACGTAAAATGTAAACGGGCAAATAAACCAAACAATGAATGAATGAATGAATGAATGAAATGAAATGAAATGAAATGAAATGAAATGGAATGGAATGGAATGGAATGGAAGGAATGAAGGAATGAAGGAATGAAGGAATGAGTGAATGAGTGAATGAGTGAATGAGTGAATGAGTGAATGAGTGAGTGAGTGAGTGAGTGAGTGAGTGGAGTGAGTGACTGAATGTATGCATGAACGAATGTATGGATGGATGAGTAAATGAATGAAAGAACGAATGAATGAATAAATGAATTTAAATATATCCTATATGTGGGTGATTCACTACTTACTGAACGGGTCCTGTGGGTCCTGGAAACGACGAGGCATAATGCGCCCATCGGGATTCAACATCTGCCGAAGGCCGCACCCATCCCCCCAGGAAGCCTAGGCTGTAGGGGGTGAGGAGGGGCTCATGGCAAAACACGTTACTGTCATTGGCCATTGGCCCATTGGACTTGGCTGCCTGGCTGCCCCATGCTGTGGCTCCGATTTTTGAAATGTCAAAGGTGAACAACTTTGCACCCCTTCGTGCGTCCAAACTGTGGAGTTGTTCAGAAGTGAGACATCGGATGACATACTCCAAAATATGAGTTTGAGCTAAGGGCGAAATGATGTTCAAAACATTGAATTCTGATAGTTTTTGTCCAAACATTCTTTGTGATGTATGTCGGGGTCTCCATGCCCAGTCCTTCGTCTTAGCCCATGGCACCCATGACCATGGGGCGAGATATGCGGCGACCTGAAGGGACATATCTCGTGGGAGTTTCCCGAGAATCAACAGCTGTTTGAAGTTGGTAAGCTTTGAGGTTGGTTGCATCAAAATGAAGAAACGGTAGAATTACAAACGTAATTATATGATTTATCATTTCCTCTGTTTTCCAGGGCTATGTTTTACCAAATGATCCAAATGCATGAAACATGTCCAAAAAAAAGTCTGGAAAATGCAAGCTATTTCACACTCAAAGGAATGGCTCAACTTGAAGTAGCAATGGACCTGCCAAATGGCAGATCATGTTTTTTTTGGATCCTTGAACCCATCCCAAAATAAGCATCACTACGCCCATCAGCCATCAATTGTTCCCCAATATTTGTTGCACCATAAAACTCTTGATTTTTGACCACGAGGTTGAAGCTCAACCACCCCAAATGATGGCGAGGTTGGCTTAGTTCACCAGTATTTCACGAGGGTTTATGGCATTGAAGCACAACTGGAGGGGGGCCACCCTTTATACTGGTTGGTTGGTTGGTATTCCCCCTGGTGGATTATGATCATCTCCAATATACAAAGGGTAGTACAACTGTATAACCCCATAACTCATCAAAGGATTATCTCCCATTATGATCCCATGATGTTCCAACGTTGGCCTCTATGGAGGTTTCCTGAAATGCGGGTACCCCTAAATCATCCCATTTTTTCGATTGGGATTTTCCATGACTTTAACCCAACCAGCTATTGGGGATCGCCCATGACTTTGGAAACCTCCATATGCCAAGTATATCACTATGAAAACCCCCAAGCGCCCCACCGGGGCGTTTTCCAACACCAAGTCGCCACTGATGCTATGGCGCGGGGGGATCAGCTCGGCAAGCTCAATCTCATCGGAGGAGTAGCCCTGAAACATCGGCCGATGGCGCTGTACCCCAAATATCTTGATTCTCATGATTTCCTTGGTTCTTGCTGAAGCATTTCCCCAAATATCATCCATTTGGTTTTCATGATTTCCTATCACCTATGATGTCCCCAAATGGATGATGTTCCCCACATGTTCCAATTGTGTCCTCCAGAGATGGAGTCTAAGACTTCATGACTAATCTGGTTGCTAGGGCACATGACTAGCGGCTATAGGAATTCATCAGCAAGAAGCCCACTGTGGCATGGTGTGCAAATGGCTGGTTCAGTTGGAAACTCCAACCGCCTCTTGAGAAGAGAACCTTTCAGTCGAAATCGGACACAACCAGCCCAGCAAGAAAGTCCATTGGGATCATTTTTTTCAACCGTGAAAAAAATAACTATGAAAAGGATGGGACCAAGGATGGAGGATATACCATCATTGGTTCATGTATTCGTGTTGTTAAAAATGATGATAAGACGATGGAAGTTTGGGGTTCCCCATTTCAGACGACCCCAAATAGCATAGCTGAACTGTGCCAGAGCCAGCAGAAGGAAACAACCAGCGGACCTTGTGGTCTCGAGTCAACTCAAGGACCGACATCGCTGGCATCTCCAAATCCGCGATGGAGTTCTGGCGGATGAAATTGCTGAGCCCTTGAGCTATTCTAAATCATCTCAAGGGTTTTCCAGGTCTACTGGCTATACCGGCGATACCCAATGACCCACGAAGATGATCGAAGATGGATCGTGGATCTCATAATTCCTGTGGTTTCTAGGTGGTCCCAAACTATCACCATCCACGACAGCACCTCTGAACAACCAACAAAGTGGGCGCAGAGTACACGCCGCCTTGGAGTGTCTCGCAGGCTACAAACAACGGCCTTTTGTCAACTTGGAAAAGCGAGGTTTCAAAATACTTAACCATAGAAGCCTAGATGGGAAACCATAATTCAACATAAAATGATTAATATGTTTGAAACCTTGTCGAAAAATGTTAACTATAGAATGTGGCAAACCACAATTCTTTCACAACCCAGATGGGAAATTGTGCTGCAAAATCTGCAAAATCCACCGAGTATGTGCCAGGTGTTGCCAAAATTGAAGACTTTATACAGCTGGACGACGCCATTCAAGACGACCTCTTTGTCTCCTGGTTTCAGGTCACAAAATGACTTGCCAGGTAGAGAAATCAGAAATTCCATAAGACATGTTCCAAAAACTCTACAAGCCACAAAACAATTTCAGAATTGTCCACATAAACCAAATATACGCAAACAACGAAATTACGGCCCAACTCGGCACTTCATGCATCCAAAAATGTGCAGCTAGGCGACACATCCTCTCCAGGACAAATCACCAGCACTGAGCGAGGCAAACGCTCCAAGAGGAGCAGGACCTGGTTGTTCCATTTATTCAGTGAGAAAAATCAAGACGGGCCTTGAACACCCTTATGGGCTCACAAAACGTATCAAAAATATATCATGTATGTGTGTGTGTACATATATATATATACACATATATGTGTTTACAATGTGTATGTGTATATATATATGTATCATAATACATATGTATATATTATATTACTATATATATATGTATATATTAGTATATTATTATATGTATATATATATGATTATATATATATATATATATATGATTATATATATATGATTATATATATGTGATTATATACATATACATACATATGTATATATATATATATACATTCTATAATATGATTATGTATCCCAATATAACTGGGGTATAACTAGCATTTCGCGAGGGTCAACTAAGGTTATACTCCTCAGCTGCGGCTCTGCTTGGAGACCAATCTTCATGGTTTAAGAAATAGGATTATAGTCGATTATACCCTCCAGTAAACTGACATAGCCATGGAAAATCCGCATAAATCCGCTATAAATAAAAGTCTTAATGGGAACTCATCGATAAATATTTGATGTTCCATTGCCATGTTTGATTACCAGAGGATAAATACAGATTGTTTTTGTTGTTTTCTATGGATGATTTCCATGGGGAAAGCCATGGATTTTCAGTTCGCTATGTTCGTTGACTGGAGGCTATTTGGGATCATGAACCCCCCGAACTGGAAGCCCTACTTGGAGGATCATCCCAGCTACCTGGCGAGTTTTTGTGGGGCCACGAATTGGGAACTACTTCGGATCACCACAATTCTGATCACCACTTCCTGACTCAAATGATTCGCAAAGTATTAAAACACGCCCGGTTGGTGGTGTCAATTTCGAAAAACAGGAGCCATCGGGGATCATCATCGATAATGCTTGGTAGAATTCCAAGAATACTCTCAGGTCATCAGGTCATCGGTAATGAACCACTCATCATCAATCATCACTAGTCGTCATTTATCATCATCATTCTTAACCACTAATAGCCCCCTATTGTGGTGGTTAAGTCCCTATCCATCTATAGGTGGGTTTTTCCCTGTCCCCTGTGGAGGATTTCCCATTACCACCACTGATCCCTATCATCACCGCTTGCCCTCTGGTAAAACTAACATAGCTATTGAAGATGGCCATTGGGGTGGTTGATTTACCCATGAAGAATGGTGATGTTCCATAGTTTTTTTGCATGTTCACCAGAGGGTACCCTCTGGTAAACTAACATAACTATGGAAAATCACCATTTTTAATGGGAAAACTCACTATAAATGGCCATTTTCAATAGCAAACTGTTAAATTACCAGAGGTACCCTCTATCATCAACACTTCAAACAGGGACCCATATGGAGGCCGCGCCTCCGCCCGCATCCGCCGCACGAGGTCCGCGTAGTTCTCCGCCGCCGCCGAGCCGTCGGCCGATCCCTCGCTGGTGCGGCCCTGCAGCGCACGGAGGTTCAGCACGCAGCGCGGGCGCTGGGAACGACTCACCGCAGCGGCGCGGTCCACCTGAGATCTTGGAGGATCCCCATCAAACATTGGCATCCATCGTATACAGTGTGTATGTATGTCTATATATATGTATATATATATATATATGTATGTATATATATATATATATGTATGTATATATATATATATGTATATATATATATGTATATATAAACACTCGCAACTCCCTGTTTTACTTTGCTATGCAGGCCAATTTTGTCAGATTAAACAATAATGGAAACGGCAACGAATGTTTAGACTGTCATTGAAGGTTTCCCCCACCTTCTT
>Ga0126342_10019358_pt1 | contig 11570 bp, 5 predicted proteins | sample Cyp1metagenome_FD_92528 | JGI IMG/M metagenome (GOLD analysis project Ga0126342, IMG submission 92528) | Coral microbial communities from Lord Howe Island, Old Settlement Bay, Australia - Cyphastrea 1 metagenome | ecosystem: Host-associated > Invertebrates > Cnidaria > Coral ... | reverse complement strand
TGTGTGTGTGTACACCAATAAGTATACAAATCTGCGTGTGTGTATGTGTGCATGTATATGGCGTGAAAGTGCCTGCTACCTTGGAACTTTTTGCGCTCCTTGACTGCTTCACCGTTTTGAGACTGTCTGCCGCTTTGGCTGGTACCCCTTTGAACTGTTGAAGTATGTATATATGTATATGTAAATATGTATATATATATATATATATATGTATGTATATATACGTAAATAATCGTAAATATAAGTATATTATTTATGTTTGTGTGCACGCATGTATATGTTCTAACAGCGCCTGCAATTTTCTTGGTTTTTGTGTTTGTTGCGGTTTTTGAATTTTTGAATTTTCAGAACTTTCCTTGGTTTTTGCGGTTTTTGAATTTTTGAATTTTCAGTTTGTTTCTTGGTTTTTGCGCTTTTTTGACTTTTTGAATTTTTGAATTGTCAGGAATTTTCTTGGTTTTTGCGTTTTTTTCATACTAACTTTTTCCATAGCTCTTCATTTGATGGTGTCTTTGTTGAATGTGCCAACCTCAAGGTAAACTAAAGAAATCTATAGAAAACTAAATCCCACCAAAAAAACCAAGAAACCATGAAATATTTCTATTATTTTCCTTGAACCTTTCCCACATTGTGTCACATGATCTCCACAGCATCCCTGCTCTCAAGCTGAATCTTTTTGGACCAACATCTCCAGACAAGGTCTCATCAGCCACCCGTCAGACCTATCAGGTTGACACCCATGGGGGGAATTGGCAATTGCACATCACAGCTCAAAAGCCCAGCCACAAGTCACAGTCTGTCCTGTCTCAAATCTTGCACTCACAATTTCACACTGCAAAGCAAATCAAATCTCTCAGTAAGTACCTGGAAACACTTGAGATGCAAAGTTTGCAGCAATGGATGGTGGTTGTTAATCAGATGGATTCATGAAATTGAGTTTGAAGATCTTCTGCATCAGCTACTGTACTTAGTCAGTATTTAAGTATATCAATATCCATCCTCTTGAACAACCACCACAAAATTGTGCAGTGCACACATCACATCTGACAGTCTCTGGGTGCACAAATGTCCTCAGTGATTCACTGACAGTTCAGTTGCACAAATCTCTCACAAGCAACGGTTGCTTTGCCACATGCCTTCTTGCATTTATTTTGCTGCAATAGTGCCACTAAAAGTAAATTATATATGCCATGTGTCTCTTCCTCCTCGCTTGCACTTCTTTCAGTGCCACCAACTGTATATTATATATGCCATGTGTCTCTTCCTCCTCGCTTGCACTTCTTTCAGTGCCACCAACTGTATATTATATGTGCCATGTGTCTCTTCCTCCTTGCTTGCACTTCTTTCAGTGCCACTAACTGTATATTATATATGCCATGTGTCTCTTCCTCCTCGCTTGCACTTCTTTCAGTGCCACTACCTGTGTATTATATTTGCATATATATATATTTATTTATATTTATATTTATATTTATGTGTATATGTGTATGTATATGTATTTAAATATATGTATATCTCTCTCTCTCTCTCATGTGTCATGTCGACTTAGAACCATCAAAGAAACCAAGAGCAACCACCCACAGAAGAAGAGGAGCCTGTGTCGCATCCTCTCAAGAATTAGGCATGCAAGTGAAAACAGCAGAGGAATATTTACAAAGACGGGGAGTAATGTACAAGGCCATGAATTCACACAGAGCACCCTCCCCAAGCAAGCAAGCAAATGCATTGTGCAACAGTGCAGCAGGGTGGACAGGGTGGGGGCCAGCCAAGGGTGCAAAAAGCACCACCTTGTCTGAAAAACTTGAGCCAAAGTTAGTTAGAACCACAGCAGAAGAATGACAACAGACCCAACCAGAACAACCAACAAAAAACAACCCTAGTATCTAATCACACTAGTTAAAATAATACCTACTGTTACCATTTCCACTACCACCACCATCACCAATACTAATCACAGCTATTGAACCAATGTTATAGTGTATGGTTTGTGGGGGAGCATTTTTTCATAGTCCAGTGTTTGTGTGACAAGGGTAAGTAAAGGTCTTGAGACTGCTGCCATTGCACATATTATGTGCTCACACCTTGACCACTGGGGACTGGATATGACTGGCAATGGTGTGGCATGTAGGACGTGGCCCTCCCTAAGCAGTGTGTAGGAAGGCACAGGTGGGGACAGTAAGTAAAGGTCTCGAGACTGCTGCCATTGCACATATTATGTGCTCACACCTTGACCACTGGGGACTGGATTATGACTGGCAATGGTGTGGCATGTAGGTTGTGGCCCTCCCTAAGCAGCAAGGCACAAGTGAGGACAGGCACAGCATTGAGAAGTGAAAGGAGAAGCCCCCACTCCCCAGTGTGAACAGTGTGTTTTGCAGGCCATGGGTCTGAAGCAACCGCTGCTGACACAACTTGCTTGCTCATGCAAAGGCACTGCATTTTCCACCTGCCACTGAACTCTTTGCTTCTCCAAAGTTTGCCCCTAATAATCATTTTTCCCATACCTTTTCAAAGTTGGCAATCTTTGGATGTAGGGAGCAAGTTGGTCCAAGACATCTTTTGGCACAACACCTGGAGTCTGTGCACTCATGCCCTCTGGGAGTGGCAACTCCTCTTTCACCATATGCCACTTCCTCCAGTTGAACTCATGAATGTTTGCAAGAGCATCTTGCCATGAATGCCTTTGAGCAAAGGAAGCTGTGAAGCCTTTCTGCTTCATCTTTCCCTCAAACAAACAAGACTCAATGCCCATCCTGGAAGTAAATCTGTGGTCTTGGTGAGAGATGCCAAAAGTGGCACCAGGAGGTGCAATCTGACTCAAGATTTCTTCAGGAGACCGAATCCTTGCCTCCCTTGGTCTTGGAGGAACTTCGGGATCTGCAGCTCTCTGAGCTGGTGCCCTCTGACTTTCCTTGGAGAAGTTAATGGATGGACGAGGCTGAAGATCCTGGCCAGGAGCCTCAGGAGCAGGCTCAGGGCCCTTGCTGCCAGAAGAAGGCTCAGGACCCTTGCTGCCTGAAGCAGGCTCAGGAAATTTGGAAGGTTGAGGGCTGCCAGGAAGAGACCCAGGAGCGTCAGGAGCAATCTCAGCAGGTTGAGGGCTGCCAGGAAGAGACCCAGGAGCGCCAGGAGCAATCTCAGCAGGGCCCTGCTCCTTGTTGAGCTCCTTGGTGGACCCTTTCTTGAGGATACCCTTCCTGACTTTGGAAGCAAAGGAGCCTCTAGCTTTCCCTTTGCCTCTTCCCTTCCCTGCCTTGGCTTTGCCCTTGGGCCTGCGACTTTTCTTTGGCTTCTTGACTTCCTCCTCTTTTGTCCTCACAGTTTTCTTTTTGTTTTGTTTCTTGAGTTTTTTTGCCTCCTGGTAATTTGCATCATCCTCTTCGAGCAGAGTCAGGATGTCATCCAAATCTGGCTCAGGGGTGCCACTTGCACCCTGGAGCTTGGCAATGGCTGCATCCTGCTCTTCCAGGTGCACCAAGCAAGTCTTGATGAGCAAAATTTGCAAATCTTTCCTCTTCAAGTTGGAAGCATAAGCCACCTTCATGTCATCAAGCACCTGCTTGATCTGTTTCACTGTGATTTGCACACCTTTCTTGCAAAGGCTGGCTGGGATGGGCTCAGGTTCACCAACCCTGATCCAACCCAATGGGCCTGTACCTGGGTGGAGCAATTGTGGTTTGGTTGGGACCACCAGCCAATCATCCAGCTCATGAATGTGAGCGAAGCTCAGGTTGACTCTGTTTGGTTCCATGGTGTAAACAGATGTTCCACCATGACCTTCCTGCACTTTCATAGACCACACCAGCATGCCATACTCAGCAGCTTGAATGACTTTGAAAAGCCTGGCAGTACTTCGCTGGGCAAGGATAGTGCCTGGCTGGCCTGCCATCACTGTCATCCATGCCTTGTGCAAAGACCTGCCTGGGAGGTCTGTGCCCCATACTTCAAAGAGCCATTCAGTGGCTGCCAAGATTGGAAACAAGCTGGCAGGGCTGGGGGAAGGCCAAGAGTTGGCCACCCCCTGTTTGACCATCATCTTCTGGAAGCTGAGGGGCAGCCTGTGTGACCTGGGGTTCATTTTCCTGATCACTGGAGTGGTGAAGGAGGAAGAGGCAGCAAACACTTTGTCAGCAGGGGTGACCTTGGTCATTGGCACACCCCTCTCTTCCAAAGCACCACTCATCAGCAGTTGGTGCTGAATGGTGGTTGTTTTGACAGTGTTGGTTCTGCCCTCCCTCATCACATCCTTGCACTTGGAGTGTGCATTTTCTACCACCCTGCTGTCCCCCAGAGTTTGTGCAATTTGCCTCTGCAAAGAGCACCCTTGAGGCAAGCCCTGTTCATATGCCAAGAACAGGCATCTCACAAAAGGAGACTTTCTCCACACCAAACTGCCCAGAAAGGGGACATGCCCACCATTGGCAACAGCTGCCTCCACTTCCAGCAGCATCCCCCATTCTTTTTGTACTTTGTTGGCAGCCTGGGCTGCAGTTCTGGGGCAAGAGGACAGAGTGCCATTGTACCTCATGGGTGGCAGTAAGGAGGCTGTGGCCAAGCTTGCTGCTCTGACTGCAAGCAATTCCTCGAAAAAGCTTGCATGGTCCACCAACAAGACAGACCTGTCTTCACCTGGCTGCTCAAAGAACTGCTGGTGCAGGAGTTCCCTGTCCCAACAAGCATACCTGACCATGTCCTCCAACTCCTCAACCCATCTCCCTTCAGCGACATGTGCCACATTCAAGGCCAGGACTTGCTGAGGGTTCTTCACATCTCTGGCTCTTGAGGCATGGTGTTTCCAGGTAGCTTTGCAAACTTGAAGCAGCATTCTCTGCTGGTCCACTGTGTGCTCTGAGACCAGCTGTGGAGCCAGCTTCCAAGTACCCTTAGTTTTCTTGAGTCGGTTCAGAGCTTCCCTTGGGTCTTGCCTGGCAGCTGCCTCTGGCTGCACAGGTGGGCCCTGTTCCTCCTCCTCATCTTCATAGCGATTGCCTTCACTGAGGAGGATCATTCTGGTGCACCAGAGCTCACCACTGTAAAAAACAGCAGACTCAAAGAAGCTAAACCATCGCATGAGTTTCACCAAAGGGCCTTTTTCACAGAAGCTTCTGAGGTTGGCCAATGAATCAAACAGGTCCTGCTGTTGAGCTGCATTCTGGGGCTCCTGAATGCCAAGCTCCCTGCAAATGAGGGGAAGATGGTCTTGAAAAATGCCACTGGCTGCCGAATTTTCAGCAAGGAAATCCTTCAAACAATCTTGCTTTCTGCTGTGCCAGCTTCCTGACCCAAATGGTCCATATGGCAGGTTGTAAACTAGGGTCAGTTCCAGCATTGTTTTCCAAGGATATGACCTCCCCCTCCTGGCAGCCAGCTTGATGTCATTCCATGCTCTATGGAATGGGTCATACTGGCAGCTCAGCATCAAAGCTGACTCAGAATATTGAAGGAAATTCAGGGCAGCAAGGTTGGAAGGGCCTTGATCACTAATGGAGACCAATGCAGGAATTTTGCCCATGTCCAGGCCAGCTGGGATCTGAAGGGTGGCTGTGTTGTCAACAGTATTCACAATCCACCAAGCACCATTTTGCTGGATTCTCAGCTCATTGGCTGACAATGGCTTCCAATGCAAGCCACTGGGCACCTGGAAATCTTGCAAAGAGCACCCCAGATTCTTGAGGGCAGCAGACAAAGCCCTAACCTCCACATAGCCTTCCACCCTCTTCAAGGACCCTTTCCTCCCATCTTCTCTGAGGGCATCATCAAGGTCACTGACCAAGAGCCTTCTCAGTGGTTGAACAAGCAAGTAGCTTGCAAGGTTCTTCTCAACAGAGTACACCATACCAACTAGGGTTTCTGACCCACCATAATTTGAAGGGTCCCAACTCACTGACAGCTGAAGAACTCCTGAGAATGCTTCTGCAGAGATCCTGTCGTGGAGGACTGTGGACAAATAGGCTTCAGCCTTCATGAGCTTGCAGTGCTCACTAATGAGGTTGCAATGGGTCTTTGCAATTCTCCACCTGTGCAGCCTTTCTTTTTTGACCCTGTCCAAGACTAAAAGCTTGTTGGTCTGATCTGATGACTTCCTTGCAAACCCAGACTTGGTTTTCAGGACAGGAAGTTCATCTAAAGGCAAGTGGGTCAAGGAACTGGCAAAGGCATCCATGCAGCCTGCAAGGAACACCATCATGCTAGGCAACACACCTTTGCCCATGGTTTCCCACAGGACTTGCCCACCAAGTCTCATCTTGGGGCTTGCAGCAAGATGCAAAAGGAAAGCCAAGAGGTCATCCATCCTTGGATGTGCCCAGCTACTGGAAAGCTGGTACCCTCTCCAGGGTTTTGTTGTCAACTTGCCCCAAAGACTTTCTGCAGCAGGCATGGTGTGCATCAAACTGCCCCAGGACTCACACAAACCCTGCATGTTGAATGTGAGGTACCCCATTTGCAGCCTTCCAGTGGGTGCAGTAACTGCCACATGTGGAAAGGCAGGCAGCTCACCCAGTGAATGGGCCTTGGCATATGATGTTGTGGCCAGCAGCAGGAACATTCGAAAGGCCTTGTCCTTTTGCTCAGGCTTCAAGGGCTTGGATTTCAGGCAGGTGACCAAGAGACTCAACAAGGCCCTGGATTCCAATGTATGATCTTTCCAGGGTTCAGACTCAGTGCCTTCATACCCTTTGGGTTTGTAGTGCATCTGGTCTTTTGGCACCTCCAGCTGTTCCATGTCCCCTTGTAAGGGTTCTTTGTTTGATTGGAGAAAGCTACCACCATAGCTTTTGATCCCCAAGAATTCTTGAACTCTTGCCCACAGCCACTCAGGCTTTCCTTGGGTGTTGAGATAAGCCCTCAAATTGAGGCCAGCATCTTTGACAGTGGCCACTGGGAAAGGGGCATGGATTGGTTCATCCTTGGGAGATGCCTTCTCTTCCTCCTCTACATCCATGGCAACTTCTTTGGCTGGTTTTTACAAAGCAGCCCTGGTCGAAATCTAATGTGTAAGTTCCAGCTAAGCCATAGTTGTTCATTTTAACATTTAAGGCTGTAGGACCTGGTGGAGAAATAGATAGAGTCAGGAAAAATGCCAGGCATTGTTGTTGGTGGGTATGGGCCATTTGCACAGGTCTGTTGTTTTTTCTAATACCTTGTTCTTGCCACTTTGGTTGGTGTTGGGTGGGCTTTCAAAGCTTGGGCCAAGGACTAGTTAGTTCTTTTACTGCTGTACCCTGCAGCATGCTCACTCATTATGTCTCTATGATGCTGTGGCTGTGCTGTGATGTCTGTGTATATTATATTGTGGCTGTGTGTGTTTTCCACCACCCAGCCTGCACTGGTAGCAGCGCCAATGGTGCAGCAGCAAGCCTCTTTCCTCAGGCATTGGGTTGTGGTGCCATGATGGTACCATGGACCATGGTCCACCATTCATGTTATCTGAATACTGATACACCCATTTGAAACTTGTTGGTGTTTAGATCCTACAGGGCATTACATCTTGACTGTGGGAAAGGCACCAGCCAGTGACCCCATGATGCTGCCAAGCTTCACCCCAACCAAGGAGTAAGCAACTGCACATGCCATCCTCAGGTAAAAGAAGTAGCCACATGGCAACACAACACACACTCATGAGGTGGTATGTGAATCAAAGCTTCAAGTAAAGGTGAAAGGCTTACAGCTTTCCAGAAGCCCTGCTGTTTCTTTTCATGGTGGGCCCATCACCCACTACCAGCCAAGTTTCTTCTAATGCATGAAGGAGCCATCTAGCCCAGCAGCCACACAGGTGCAATAGGGACCTGCAGGATCCATGCAAAGCTTGCAGAACCTGGGCTGGCACAGGTATGCAAGGAAGGTTTGCCCCAACAAACATTTCAAATGCCCACAACACCTGCATGGCAATGCAACACATATAGTACTCACTGTACCACACAAGCCAAAGAACCCTCCACATCTGCAGCATTTGGAGCATTGGTTGCACACAAAATGCCTCATTCCTGACTTGATGAAGTGGTCCTTCCTGCAGCTGCAGCCATTGGTCATGAAGTAGGTTGCATCCAGGCAATTACATCCTTCTGGAACATTTCTAGCCCTTTCCATATGCATGAGGGCCTTGAGCAGGCTCCAGACTGGAACAGCACAGTGTATGCCCACCCCATCCTCTACGTCCATCTCTGCATAGTCACCAGTCTCAGGGTCTGGCTCCAGCATGTCCATGGCCCAAGCAGTGAGGACCCTCTCTCTGCTTGGCATGTTGGGATCCAACACAGCCTGCCTCTTGTGGCCATGGCAATCAGGCAAGCTGAGCAGTTTGTCTTCCTCAGCCCTTGTCCACTTCCTGGTTCTTTGTCTGACTTCCATTTCAGCATCATGCAACTTCATCCACTGGCGAGTTTGCTCCCTACAAGCCTCTGACATCACATAAGGCCTCTGGCTGTTGCTGCTGCTTACATCACTGGATGACATAGGCCTGGGCTCATCATCCCTGTCATCACCCCAAGAGTTCTCCACATTGACAGCACTGGCCAGCCTGGGCCAGGCAGGTTGGCATAAGCTTCTGCAGTATTAATATTTTCCAACATTAATTTGTTTGGTTCTCTTGGTGGTTGATCCAAAGTATCCCAATGCTGAGCCTTTGCACTACCAACAACAGCTATGCCCCCACATTAATTGCTGATAAAGGACTCAGGTGTTGAAGCAGGTTCTGCATCTGGCTCTGGGCCATCAGAGTTGCCCAAATTTGGCTGCATCAGTTGCCACATGGTTGCTAACTAGTCTGAGCCAGCTGCCTTGCCTAGTAACTGCAGAATTGTCTACAGCACCATGCCTAAGCCTCAGGCACCACTACCATTTACTAACATCCACTAGCCACCACCAGAAACCACTAAGCAAAACTAACAACCACTAAAAAAAACTAAAAACCACTAAAAACCACTAAAAAATACTAAAAATTTCTAAAAATGTTCTTGGCCTCCTGGTGCCCCAAATCCTACCACCCTAAACAGTACCACCCTAAACAGAATGCTGCCCATTTTTTTGGCATGATATTTTCTCAATCCTTGTGTTTTTGGGGATTCAATGTGAAACACAGTACCATTGTAATACATACAAAGGCTTCTGCAGTCCAACATTACATCTATTGAAACAATGCTTGGCTTTCCTGGGCCACCCCAGTTTGTTGGATTTCTTGTATTTCCCAGCACACCCCCACTGCCACACAGCCAGCACCATCTCTGTTTTGCCCATTGGTATAGGTGTGGTGCCATCTCCTCACAAGGGCTGGTTGTAGGACAGTGCTGACTAAGTGGTCAGGTCTTGTGACAAAGTTTCTTTACAACAAAATAATGCATCTTTCCTTAGTGGCCTTGTGCATTTACTATCACAGACTTTTTTCAACTCAATGTCTACAACAAACAATACTAATAGATACCCCAGCCACCTTTAAAAACACAGGTTGCCATGGCCATGAATCATAAATGATACACTGTACCATGGCTTATAGTATTGTATTAAAGTATCACTGCATACAATGCCAGCAGTAGTACAGTATCCCCAAGGACCTTCACTACTTTTGGTGTCCAAGTGTCACTGGCCACCCAAGCCTCTTCCCCCACCAATGGCCCAGCTCCTTGGCAAAGGGGGCACAACTGGGTTCAGAACAGCAACCACTTTCATTGCAATCCCTTAACATCGATGTACATACATATTATTAATATATATATATATATATGTATAAAATGAATATACATAATACTTGGTAATTCCAATATGGTTTTCATGCACCACATGCAAGACACCAAACAACACTTTGGAGTGCAAGCTCAGGAGGCCTGAGGGGATGGGCAATTATATGTATGTATATATATATATATATGTACCTATACAAATATATGAATAGCATAGCTTTCCCCTAAACCACCCCTCTGGAAAAGCATCCCAAATTACAATAGGCTCCAACCCTATGTTCTATACTTTCATTGGTGGGCCCACAAACCAATAACCCCCATGCCCTACACTTTCTCCACAAAGCTTAGTAGTGGAGGATTTTATGCCATTGAGGTATGCACCCAAATGATCACAAACCTACCCTGTCTTCCCAAATGATCACAAACCCATCCTGTCTACCCATCACTTAACCAAGCATTGCCCTGAACCAAGCTGCCTCCAGAACACCAATGGTGGTTATAGATGCATTCCACCTGAGCTAGTCCCACAGCACTGGTGACCCCCCACAACCAGTAGCAGAACCAAGCAATTTGACTTTAATTAACCTTACCATCTTGCAGCCCCCCACCATTGCTGCCAAGCCACTCATGTCTTGGCTTGGGCTTGATGGCACATGCCAGTCAAACTCAAAAAGCGAAGTGATGCCCATGATGAGCCAGTGATCCTGAAGCCATGGTTGAAACCTAGAGCCCTGTTGAACCACTCTGTATGATTAAAACATGTTCTTGCTGATGAATTCTTTGTGATGTCTGTAGTTGATGTGGTTTATGTGCTACCTTGCACTTGCTTTATGGATTGTAGTACATGGTGGCAATGATAGATCACTGATGTGGAGAAACCACCATCACAATAAGACTTGTGTTCACAAAGTTAACCCCCCCAAAAGGCTTCTTTCATTGGCAAATGACATGGTGTTTCCAAGGCACAAATCACTTGGACTTTGCACTGCCAGTCTCAAGCTTCTCCAAAGCCTCAAGCTGTGAGATGAGTTACCTGCTATTTCTATACTACATCAACTGTGTGTGGTGCCTATAATGATATCTGCTAACTGGGTAATATATATATATATATGTGTGTGTGTGAGATATGGTTTACACTTCCACACCCTCATCATAGTTTATGTGTATATATATATTACAAATTGTATGATCTTACTGTAATGAGGTGCAATTGCCATCAGAAAGGCACCAGTCAGCCAAGGCACTGCTTTCTGCTTGGCCTGTGCCTTTGCAATCTGAGCACTGTTGAACAACTTGCCTCAGGTGGCAAGCTACAAAGGCTGGCACCTCACATGACATATGCAGCTTGCACCATTGTGGTGCACACCCCTTTACCCAATACAAACCTTTATGTGATGTGGCACAAACCACCATTTTCACCTGCAGCCAAGGAACTAACTTCCTCTGTGGTTCCTGCTTCTTTCTCCTGTGGGGTTGCTGAATGGCTTACTTAGATTTACTTGAGCCACCTGGGAAACAGCAAATTATTCCCAAATGGTGGATTAAATTAAGGGAAATAAAAAAAAAAAACACTCACCTTAAATTAAACAAACCCAAGCTTTATTACAGGTACACCTATCAGCCCCTTTGCTGCCATGAACCTGGCCTCAGCCACTTGTCTTACAGCAGTAAACTGGTTCATAAAGTCATCATGCTGTTGCTGCAACCTTCTGCCATAGTGGGCCTTGGACTGTTCGATTCTCTTGTCCTTTTCTTCCTGCGTCAACCTGGCAACTTCTGCTTTCAGTCTGCCTTCCTCCTCTTGCAGCTTCCTTTCTTCCTCCTGTGCAGCCTTCTTCTTTTCAGCCTCCTCTGCCTCCTGCTTCAACCTGGCCTCTTCTGCTTTCAGTCTGTCTT
>Ga0126342_10019357_pt1 | contig 11570 bp, 14 predicted proteins | sample Cyp1metagenome_FD_92528 | JGI IMG/M metagenome (GOLD analysis project Ga0126342, IMG submission 92528) | Coral microbial communities from Lord Howe Island, Old Settlement Bay, Australia - Cyphastrea 1 metagenome | ecosystem: Host-associated > Invertebrates > Cnidaria > Coral ... | reverse complement strand
GTTTTTTATCCATCGAAATCTCAGATCCTTAAACTTGCCGGACCATTCCATAAATATGCCTCAGATTCATTCTATAAACAAAAACACCCTCAGAATCATTCTATAAACCAGATTGTTTATAGAATGCAGTCAGCCACAGTCTAGGGCACATTCACGGGGGATTATATATGATATATATATATATGATATATATATATATATATATGATATATATATATATATATATATGATATAATATATATATATGATATATGTGAATATAAATTAGCAGCTTGGAATGTCCGTAACTACTTTGGTTGTTGTATGTTCTTGTTGCGAGTTGTTTTACCACTAGATAGTTGATGACCAAAAATCACAAGAAATCTGCCCCAGTGGTATGTGGACCCCACAATGAGGTACAACCAAAAACATCCAAATGTTCAGTTCATGAAGTTCCATGCGTATACTGTATACATTATACATATAATGGCTATAATGGGCTTGACTGAAAATGAGGTACACATCCACTTTTTAGCAATTTGAATGGGACTATGATGAAACATCGTTCTTAACCATGTTTAGACAAACCCATATATCATGAATTATTTTGGTAATTTCATATGTTGAACATGAGCCATTACACAGTACACATCATATGCATACAAATACGTCATACAAATACGTCAATTCTCGGGTGATTTACCTATTACATCCTATTCTGGTTGGTGCTTTGGAACATTTGGATATTTTTTTTCCATTCAGTTGGGAATGTCGTATACTCCCAACTGACATTTACTCCATCATTTTTCAGAGGGGTAGGTTGAAACCACCAAGCAGACTATTATTAACCATCATTAACCATATAGTAGCAATATATTAACCATTATTAACAGTATATTCACCACAATGGTAGGTATACCACCAACCAGTGTCTTGCACGTAAATCATGGTGATGTTCCATCGCAAAGTTCAGGCCCTCCAGGCGGCTGCGGGGGGTCGGGCCGCGCAGGTCAGGGGCCATTCGGAGGAGCCGCTTCCAGATGCCTGGTATGAGGCCTTTGAATCCGCCAGGCTGGTGGCATGGGGAGGTCATAGTTGGCTGTTATATCTGGTGTTATGACTATAAGATGTTATATGATTTTATATGATTTTATATGATTTTATATGTATATAATTATCATATTTTATATCTATACAATGTTTAAATAGTCATACTGGGTATATTCGAATAGAATAGAATGTGGAAACGTCAAGGATTTACTGGCTCCAAGTAAACTTTTGCTTGGTGGAAATGATGGGTAAACCTTGAGACAATGATAATATCCAGTGGGATATTTTGCAAAGATTACCTAAGCAGCTTTGAGTTGGAAGCTCTTTGAAAGCTCTGGGTGGAAGCTCTGCGTACTTTGTTTTTTTTTCGGTAGATGATCATGTTTGAGTCAAGAAACGTTTCAGCCCTGTGATCTACCATTGGATTGCATCTTAATCTAGTTTGATCATTCCGAATCTTCCGAAGCATTCCGAGTTATGTGTCGCAATCATGGGGATTTAACATGATTTAACCATCATTTCAGGTGGTCTGGCTGGATGGTTATGATGATGGTTAAGTGATGATGGTTAAGTGATGGTTGTGATGGATATGTCTATAGAGTCTATAGTGCTCTGAATTCGCAGGAGCTTCACCATGATTAACTGATTGACCATTTAAATCACCATTAAATCACCATTGATTCACCATTGTTTCATCCTCGCGCCCCGCAGTCTTTTTCGGTCCCCCGTGAAACTCGTCGTCGTTGTTCGGTTCCGCATTGCCATGGCGAAGTCCGTGTTGGATGCGCTGAAGGCCACCGGATGTGCGGATCTCACCGCAGCCATTGAGGCTGTCTCGGCCAACATGTTCAAGATCAAGGAGGGTCCCCATGGGAATCCATGGGATGCTGATTGGATGGTGAAATTGTTCGAACATCGGGATTTTTGAGCATGAAAAATTGTGGATTTGCTCAATTTTTACTCATGAATCATGGGGAGTTGTTAGCTAAGCTGGTTGAATAACTGGACGCTTAACTTTTGACTTATTATCTCAGTCTCAAACTAGCCAGATGGGGGTTATACATTAACTTACAAGTTGCGGGCAACACCTTGTAGAGTACGATGTGTAAATGCATAGCACCTGTAAACCTAAATAAGCTTCTAAATGTAGTGAATGGATAGTAAATGATAGTAAGCGACTTACAGGCCCTGAAACATTGAGATAGAACAGGACAGTATTTTCAGTGATTAGTTTTTTTTTTTCGAGGTGGCGATTTCCAGGGTGCTTGGAGGTTGTGCACTGTGGTATGTGCCCATGTCCAATTGATCATTGGGGTTCCAAAAGTTCCTCAAAGCACAGGCAACATACGAGGGTCCAAATTGAATCGTGGGACTGTATCGAAGAAATGTGAGTCGACATACAATGCAAGCTGCAGATACCCCAGCAACATGCAACAACCATCGCCATGACCAACTTTCAACGACTATGGACCTATGGCCTTTAGGGGAAAGATTCTGGAGTCTGTGCAGTAACCAGGTAACCAGTAAAATATGATGCTTCTCTAATATGGGGTTGTAAAGAGGCGCAAGGTCCTCAAGTCCTGTGATTTAAGGCAGATACTGAGACTGGATACATCTGGATACTATGCATTTGTGTTCGACAATGCGATTCCCATGTTGGTTGCCCTGAAATTCAAAACTTGGTTGCTTTAAAAGCCCCGTGTTGATTGCTGTTCCGAGATCTACCAAGTAATGCCCAACATCCACTGGTCCACCATAAACCTGAGAAATGTCCATCGAAGGAGCTGAAGGGTCGCGAAATCCTGGACAGCCGCGGCAATCCCACTGTGGAGGTACGGCAAAAACCATGGTTTTGGTACCTGAAGTTTGAGGGAAGAACTGCGAAGTGAATGGGTGAATCATCCGTTTTGGCCCATTATTTGATGGCCATTGAAAATTGGGTATATAGTATATAGACTATATTATATAGATGTATTAATAGCATTTCAGACAAGCCATGCGACAAATTCAGAAGCGTCAGACTTGGAGATGGAAGCGTCCAGAATTGGGATTTGTTTTAGCACCAAAACGATCTGAATGTGGGATCTTAAATAGAGACATTTACACAAAAAACCACCCATCATCAGGATAGAAGACAACAAAAATCAAACGTAAAATTTTAAAGCAAGAATCCCAAACATTCACCAAACGATAGCCAAACCTTGAGAAAAAATGGTGAACCCTGGCAGAGAACATTGTGACACTCATGGCAATAAGGCCTAACTAAGTGGATATATCATGATATAATATGTGTCACCATAGCTATACGTTATTGATGGCCCCATATCCCAACTTACGAAGGTAGTTATCCTAAGATTCGAGGTTATAATCATAAAAGTTACCGCACCTTCATCCCCAAGTTGATATGTCTCGTGGCTTATCCCATGAAATATCCTTTTTGCTTGAGTTATCTTCCATCACCCATATGGGCCATTAAGAAAACCGTGTTTGACCATTATATACCATTATATACCACTAGATACCATTATATACCACTAGATACCATTATATACCACTAGATACCATTATATACTATATATATACCATTATATACTATATATATACACCATTATATACCATTATATATACCATTATATACCATTATAAATATACCATTATATATACCATTATATACCATTATAAATATACCTATTGTATACCATTATATACCATTATATACCATTATATACCATTATATACCATTATAAATATACCATTATATATACCATATAATGTTAAGTATGTATTTCCCAGCAGTCAGCAGTGCAGTTAGACCCCTGAGGTGGACCTTATCACCGAGGGCGGCATCACAGTGACCGCAGCGGTGCCCTCCGGCGCCTCCACCGGTGTGCACGAGGCGAGACGTGGGACGCGGGGTGATTTTTTTGGCCCGGGCGTCACGAACGTTCGATTCGGGGGACGCGGGAGCCATGGAGATGTGGTGAAAATATGCGTAAATTTTGGATTTCACATGGTTTAACCTGATTTAACCTGATTTAATCATCAACGATGAGAATTGAAGCATCCAAATTGGGGATTTCACCCCAGAGTTAACCAATGAAAACTGATGGAAGTCTGGTAGAAAATGAGGAGACTACAGGGGTGCTTTTAGTTGCGAATCCATCCAAGATTGGCGAGTGATCTTTGATTTCTAGACGAGGATTGTTTGGTAAATCCAGCATCGATTTTCAAGATTTGGGCAATGGCGGTTGAATTTGACCAATCTGGATTTAAGATGATTTAAGTGGCATAGAGGGGAATTCAACCAACAAGTTTGGGTATTGAAGCATTACTTTCAGAGGAATGTAAGCCCACAACAGATTGTGATTCATCGATCCCATCGGTTGAGCATCACCAACAGGTGTGTAAAACAAACAAACAAACATGTATGGTATATCATATCAGTAGATCATATCACAATTACTATCACAATATTACTACATATCATATCATATCATATCATATCATATCATACTCGTATCATATCATATCATATCATATCAAATCATATCATATCATATCAGCAGTTTGTTGTGTATAATCACTATCATGTAACAATAGGCCATATCATTGAAGCAGACCAAAAAACTCAAGCCATTTTGGTTTCATGACTAGATCAGGCCCCTAGGATCGCACGGATTGCACAGGCCTGCGAGTTGCGCGATGGTGACAAGGGCCGTTACTTGGGCAAGGGCGTCACGAAGGCCGGGCATTGGAAAATCTGGGAATCTGGGGATGAGTATGGATTAGGATTTTCCAGCCAATAAACCATCCAGCGGGGTACCCCCATTGATGGAAACTCACATATACATATATATATATATGTATATATATATATATTATTTACATATATATATACTGGTTGGTGGTTTGGAACCTTTGGATTATTTTTCCATATATTGGGAATGTCATAATCCCAACTGACGAGCTCATATTTTTCAGAGGGGTAGGTATACCACCAACCAGAGATGATCATCTATTATTCTTATTTTTTCTTTGGAAATGTCAGGAGATGATTTTTTGGAGACTGAAGAGGAGATGATTCAGAGACTAAAGATAATATTTGTCTTAAGTATGTTTTTTTATATTTTCCCATTCAATAGTGATCATATACTTTGAAAGTAGCGACCTGTTGTGAAGGTGTGGCAGTAAATGGCATTTCGACTTTTAAGGTTACATACTTGATGTTGAAAAAAACATCAAAATGGAACCCCGATGCAGGTTGCCTTTTTGTATCCACAGGATTGTCATTCTTCAAGATTGACCGTCATCTTTGGACCAGTATTACGGTATCCGTCTTGAAACGTATGGCACTAGCATGGGTCTTGAGGATGACGTGAATCTATGTGATGCATCTCCGGCAAGATATGAGAAGTTAAAAAAAAAGTTAGTTTATGAGTAATCAAACGGTTTGCTACCGTATACTAGGGTTACTGGGGGTCATCATAATCCACAGCACAAACTAGGAACCAGCCGTTCTGAATTAGGGATGTTCCAAATGATTTATTGTTTTCCAATCAGAATCCCCAGATTAATGGTTCAAATGCCACGGAAACCGCACGAAACCCATGAACACAACATCACTCATGGTTCTTAACGAAAACTGCAACATAAAGAAACACACACACACACATACACGCACATGTTTACCAGCATTAGAAACAAATTATATCCAACCATAGGAAACACATACTTTCTTCGAGTGATCCCAACCCTGGCCCTGACACACTATTCGGACATAGTTTCCGACATACCATCTGGAAGTGTATACTGCATGTATTATATAATATAATATAATATATATATACAGTATATTCTGACATTCTATCTGACATTCTTTCTGGCATTCTCTCTGACATATGTTTTGACATTCTGTCTGACATTCTTTCACATATGTTCTGACAGTCTTAGGCAATCTTTCTGGCATTCTATCTGACATCTATTCTAACATTCTGTCTAACATTCTTTCTGGAATCTATTCTGACACAAGCGTGGCCCACTGCATCCGGGGCTGGCGAGAGGTTTCAGTGGCAGGTGGGGAAAACATGTGGAAACACATCAAATTAACAATGGGAAAATCCATGGAAAAACCATGGCTTTTAAGATATTTTAAGGATGTTCTCATCATGAGTTCCAAAGTTCCAAAGCGCAGACCGCTGTGAGCTGCCAGGCTGTGGAGTCCGTGAACACCGTCCTCAATACGGAGCTGAAGGGCTTCGATGTTTCCAAGCAGAAGGCAGGGCGGCAGGGCAGTTGTGGATGTCGATTTTTTGGTCTCGATTGAAAGGGACTTGGATTTTTTATGGATTGGCTTTTTGGGGTGAATTTTAAGGACTTGACGAAACCGATTCGATTTAGGGGTTGGATTGTATGGATGTCCTAGCATGATATCCAGAAGGAGGTGCCATTGGTGATTTTATCTCTGCCCAATTTACCCCCCTTGTAGCGGGGCTATCGGAAGCAACCCTAGTGGGATGGAATTCGTTGATTGGTTAGTTGTTTAAGGATGTTTAAGGCTATCAGCCAAAACGCAAGGGACCCCTATTCTTGTTTGGATATGTTTGGATCATATCTCTTTGTCTTCGTTTGTTTTGCTAAAGTCTATCTAAGGATGTCGAGGAATTTTATTCATTTGAAAATTCCAGAAGGATGTACTGATGTACCTTTGGTTTTGAGACATAAACCATACCGTTTAAAGTTCAAAACACTGAGGAAGATATAAGCATTGTCCCTTTCACAATATTTATGTCCGTACTGAATCATATTGCGGCTGTTTTTTTTTTTTGATACGGCGTTCCTTGATAGTTTGCGCATACGGATACGTTGGCCAATAGTAGCAGACAGAATCTACGTGGGCGTTTGGCAATCTCTTGAGCAATCCCGCTTTGGGAATAGATTTTATGGATAACCACGGATATGTTGGTGGATAGTTTAAAAGAATGCTCACAGAAAGTCAGAAAGAAAGCATCAGCTAATGGATTGGTTTAAGGGAAATATTACAGGAAAAACCCATAATTTTTAGGGGAAAACGATGGTTTCCGGTTCCGAATTTCCCTTAAACATCAACTGCCTTGCCTCTAGGAGTTGGATGACAAGATGATTGCACTGGACGGCACTCCCAACAAGAGAACCTTGGATGATGATCTGCGGGATCCAGAGATTTTGGCCATGTTCGCTTCATTCTTGACCTTGTGAAACCCTATGATTTGATGGTATTTAATACCTGTTTTTTTGAGGATATGCATTGAGGCTCAACTATCATATGTCAATGATGTCAATGCATCCACATTAAAAACTATATACACTCAACGGATCCAACATGTTTTATACATTGAGAATAAGAAAGAAACTAGTATATATATAAATCATTATAAATCCGTATGGTATCCTTTCCTTATACATCTAAATCCATACGGTATCCATTGAAGATCTATACATATCTACTTTGAAATAGTTCAACGATTATACCCCATCAATCATGATAAATCCATATTAATCCATATGCCCATATAATCCGATCGATTTTATATATATTGTATAAACCAAGGCAAGTTGGGTATATTATGATGTTCCATGTGTGTATTTGTAATATGTTGTATACCCACACATGATATATCATAATGTAGCCATAGGATATAAATATACCATAATATTCCTATCCATTATATATATATACCCATACATATTACGCAAAATTATAGTGTATATACCCCATAAATCCATCGATCCTTCGATTTCCTTAGGCAAGTTGGGCGCCAACGCCATCCTGGGCGTCTCCATGGCAGCTGCCAAGGCGGCCGCGCAAGCCCGAGGCCAGGCTACGGTCATGGAAACATGATGGATTTCACTTGATTTAACCATCAGGAAATGTGGATTTCACCTGATTTAACCATCAGGAAATCAGGAAATGTGGATTTAACCATCAACAATAGAAGTTTGTAAAGGGGAAAAAAAAATGGGAATGTAGCTATCCAAATTGGGGATTTCACCACATTTGAGAAATGAAAACTCATGGAAGTCAGGATTTACCATTAGGGAATCTGTGGGAATTTCACAGTTTGCCGTGGAAAATTACTCATTTAGTTTTAGTTCGATCGTTTGCCTAATCAACATAACATGGTAGGTTTCATGGCTATATGTTTACCAGAGGGTACTTTTTTTTTTGAAAAATGCTAAAAATCCGTGCGCCAGTTGGAAGATGGGTAAATCTTTCCCATTATTCATAGCATTTCACAGTCACCAATAGTTACCAACAGGAAACACGGTGTGAAATCTCCAAGGAAATTTCCAAAGTTGTGCAAAAAGCTCACAAGGTGCCCCACAATCAGCTAAGGTGCTAAACAAAGTACAACTAATGTAACTAGGGTTCATGGTAGATATTTATATCGGACTAGTTAGTTTTTCAATAGTTTTCATGGTGGTTACAAAAAACAACAAACGGAAAGTTTGGCGGTGGTGCCCCCATTGATTCTCAGCCTCTCAGCCCATACTAATCCCAATTGTAGAAATGAAATCAATCCCAAAAAAATGATCCCTACTACCTAGTCATGATTCCAATTGTATTACCAGTTATTACCATTATCACATACTAAATCAATTGATTTAAAAAAAGAAAACACGTCTGATAGTGAAATCCCATGTTCATGGTAATGTTAGTCAACAACGCGATGTTGTTTCCCAATGGGCTTAAATCCATTTTTTTTAACAGCCTCAAATCCCAGTGTTGGTCAAACCGAAAAACCTTTAAAATCATGGGTCAAATCCCAAGCATTGTCAATTATGTAAACATATGTAGAAATCCACAGGTGATATGTCCAATTTTTGCGGTTAAATCCCAATCTTTCAATCCCCTTTGTAAAACCCATGGCTAAATCTGATCATTGATATATTGATTCTGGGTAAATTATAACGACCTCACTGCGACCTCACTGGAAATCATGGTTAGTAAGGGAAATCATCCCCAAATGGCCTTAATTCAGGTTAGTGAAATATTATAATTTACCCAGAACCATGCTAAATCTGATCATTGATATATTGATGGTTAAATAATGTGAGAGATCACCAATGTTTGATGGTTAAAGACTTAAATCGTACCATATGGGGCTTTCTCAAAATGGGGAATCCCCAGTCGTCACCATAGTTGTTTCAGTACTAAGTCATGGTTATCCATGACAACTGGATGATTTGGGGGGTACATGACTTATCATGACTTAGGACACCTTCAAACCTCCATATAGTATATCTCCATATATGTCATGGCAAATATATACAAGTATATTTCATGGCAAATTCCATGAAAATCCCCACGTTGTCCTTGGCTTTCCATCCAGGAGTGCCGCTCTACCAGCACTTCGCGGACCTGGCGGGCAACGGCGCCAAGCTGACGCTCCCGGTGCCCTGCTTCAACGTCATCAACGGCGGATCCCACGCAGGACACCGGCTGGGGGGATTTTGATCAGAGCTGGGATGGTCCAACTGAGTTGCGTCAGCCATGGATCGGCGCAGGCAACAAATTGGCCTTCCAGGAATACTTCATTATCCCAGCAACCTGGCTGACGGCAGTCTTGTTTGAGAACCATCATCATTGTCATCGTCATCGTCATCGTCATCATCATCATCATCATCATCATGATTATCATCATGATTATGATTATCATGATTGTCATGATTGTCATGAAGTGTCTTCGCAGGGGCAGCGCAGTCAGATCTTGGTCGTTCTTGTGACTGCGCGTTTTCAGCGCTGGCTGCCAAGGTCGGTGCATCCTCCTTCAAGGATGCCATGAGGATCGGATCCGAGTGCTACCACACCTTGAAGGCTGGCTCCATAATTTGTAGGGAGGTTGATTACTGGGGAATAAGAGTAGAGCAGGCTTGGAAGTGAGGCTGTAACCTTGTTTTCCTCTACATCATTCTATACATCATTCTATACATCATTCTACATCATTCTACATCATTCTACATCATTCTACATCCATCCATACATTCATATATTCATACGTCCATACATTCATACATTCATACATCCATCCATGCATGCATGCATCCATCCATCCATCCATCCATCAATCCATCCATCCATCCATCTCTCTCTCTCTATATATATATATACGTACAATATATATATATATATATATATATAATGTTCTATTGACTTCACAACTTCTATAAGTCGTTTGGCAGAAAGGGTTGCAAGAGTTACCATACCGGCCCCAGTTTCTCTGGGGTGCCTAACAATTTAGTAACAATATTAGACAATAGTCATAGATACTTGTTTGGTATGACTGGTGGTGCTTAGGTGCTTAACGCCATCAGCAATTTGCCCAACTCAATTTTCCTTGTTCAGACAAAGCCTAATGCACGCTGTGTGAAATTCATCCATTCATCCATCTAAAATTTGTGCATATCTCTTTCTTGCCACCACGAATGCGAAATAATGCTTGTACCTTTCAATAAACAATATTTCATGGAATGGGAAAACGGGGTCTTTCTCAGGAGGCTTAAAATGATCATATTTTTTATTCCATCGTATATTCACCATGCATACACGTAATATCACGTAGCAGTGGAACCTATCGTTTTGGGCGCCCTTACGGTGCCCTTGCAGGGCATCATCAAGAAGAAGTTCGGTGGTGATGCCACGCTGATCGGCGACGAGGGCGGCTTTGCGCCTCCCTGCGACGCACGACAGGGTGTGGAGCTGATTATGGAAGCGATCGAAAAGGCGGGATACAAGGACTGGGGTTGGGGCTTGGGGTTTTGGGCTTGGTGGTTTCCTCTCCACTTGTGACCCAGACGGTTTTCCCCGGGTAAACATGGGTAAACCGCGTTTCTAGTTGACCCTTTTTGTGACCGACAAAGTTGGAGTTGTGCACCCCAGGACAAGTGCAAGGTTGGCATGGACGTGGCTGCCTCTGAATTTAAGGTGGAGGGTCAGGATTGCTATGACCTGGGCACCTGGTACCCAGATGCTGAGAATCCCGGCGGAGTTTTGGGAGGTCCGGGAGGGGCTACACCCTCTAAACGGAAATGGTCTTTTCATTACCCATAGGATCCATGTATGGTATAATATGCTAACATGACTGGGGTATATTGATGGTAAATGTTACCATATATAGCATACATGGATCCTATGGGTTAGGGATCATGATGATGAATCAGTGGATTTCGGAATGTCCATGAATGTTTTTTTTTCAGCACAGCCGCCAATTCAATTGGTTACCGGATGATGTTCTGCGATTTCCTCGACAGGTATATAATTGACTCGGTTGCAAAGAGTGTTTTTCTAATCATGTTCCTTCCCCCAAAAAGGTGCATATATATAATAGATATTTATATAATATATATATATATATAATAAGGGAGGGCTAATTATTTTAGGATTTTTTTTTTGATCAGGTTTAGGAATTATTTTTGGATTCCTGCTTCTCTGCTTTTCCTGCTTTTCCTGCTTTTCCTGCTTCTCTGCTTTTCTGCTTTTTTGCTTTTCTGCTTCTCCTGCTTCT
>Ga0126342_10019356_pt1:0-10000 | contig 11570 bp, 6 predicted proteins | sample Cyp1metagenome_FD_92528 | JGI IMG/M metagenome (GOLD analysis project Ga0126342, IMG submission 92528) | Coral microbial communities from Lord Howe Island, Old Settlement Bay, Australia - Cyphastrea 1 metagenome | ecosystem: Host-associated > Invertebrates > Cnidaria > Coral ... | reverse complement strand
AACGGCGTGCACTTTTTCCACATCTCAACGTCCAAAAGTGGTCCGACGTTGGTGTGCTTTGTACATTTTGACTTGGAAATGTGCTTCGCGCCGCCAAGGCGTGCGCTTTTTCGACATCACAACTTCCAAACGTGCTCCGATGTTGGTGTGGTTTGCACATCTTGACTTCCAAATGTGCTTCGCACCGCAACGGCGTGCACTTTTTCCACATCTCAACGTCCAAAAATGCTCCGAAGCTTGTGTGGCTTGCACATTTTGACTTCCAAACGTGCTTCGCGCCACAACGGCGTGCAATTTTTCGACATCTCAACGTCCAAAAGTGCTCTGACGCTGGTGTGGTTTGCACATTTTGACTTCCAAATGTGCTTCGCGCCACAACGGCGTGCACTTTTTCGACATCTCAACGTCCAAAAGTGGTCCGACGTTGGTGTGCTTTGTGCTTCGCACCGCAACGGCGTGCACTTTTTCCACATCTCAACGTCCAAAGATCCTCCGACGCTGGTGTGGTTTGCACATTTTGACTTCCAAATGTGCTTCGCGCCACAACGGCGTGCAATTTTTTGACATCTCAACGTCCAAAAGTGCTCTGACGCGTGTGTGGTTTGTACATTTTGACTTCCAAATGTGCTTCGCGCCACAACGGCGTGCACTTTTTCGACACCTCAACGTCCAAAAGTGCTCCGACGCTGGTGTGGTAGATTGTGGTAGTATACATTTTGATTTCCAAATGTGCTTCCAAATGTGCTTCGCGCCACAACGGCGTGCACTTTTTCGACATCTCAACTTCCAAAAGTGGTCCGACGTTGGTGTGCTTTGCGCATTTTGACTTGGAAATTCGCGCCGCCACGGCGTGCGCTTTTTCGACATCACAACTTCCAAAAGTGCTCCGATGCTGGTGGGGTTTGTACATTTTGACTTCCAAATGTGCTTCGCGCCAAAATGGCGTGCAATTTTTCGACATCTCAACGTCCAAAAGTGCTCCAAGCATGGTGTGGTTTGTACATTTTGACTTCCAAATGTGCTTCGCGCCACAACTGCGTGCAATTTTTCGACATCTCAACGTCCAAAAGTGCTCCGAGCATGGTGTGGTTTGTACATTTTGATTTCCAAATATGCTTCGCGCCACAACGGCGTGCAATTTTTCGACATCTCAACGTCCAAAAGTGCTCCGAGCATGGTGTGGTTTGTACATTTTGACTTCCAAGTGTGCGTCGCGCCACAAGGGCGTACAATTTTTCGACATCACATCTCAACGTCCAAAAATGCTCCGACTCTGATGTGGCTTGTACATTTTGACTTCCAAATGTGCTTCGCGCCACAATGGCGTGCAAATTTTCACCTCTCATCTGGCCACATGGCTCCGCACCCGCTGCTTTAGCGAGCCTACTTTTCGACCCTCCGGAGCCACAAATCATTGGAAAAACACAGTGTTTCACGACTTTGCTCGCACCTGCATCTTCTTTCTTCTCACTCTTTCTCTTCTCTGATCTTCTCTCTTCTGCTATTCTCTTCTCTGACTCTTCCCACCTCTGCTTTTCCATCTGTCCATATTGTCGGAAGTTTGACTTCTAAACTTCCTTCGATTATCAAACCTTGCAAGACTTCCACATCCTTCATCATTTCATCTCGCTAAAACTAAAATGTTGAATTCTGGCTCCATATTGCAGGAGCAATCAAGGCCCGGGATCCGCAGGCAACAGGACCTCTTGAGCCCAGAAACTGGGCCAGCTTGTCCCGCTCCACCAAAGATGTCTTGTACGTATCCCGCATCTCCCGGACCTGCGCAGAGAAAACTCATTGGACAACGCAACCCGAAAGGTCCTACGCAAGTGCCAAGACACTACAAATGTTGGCCAAATGTCGCTCACTTTCAATCTAAGTAGTGGAAGATAGTGGAAGTACGAGGGGCGATTGAGGTCTTCATGCTACACACCAGAAGCAAAAAAGTCTCACACCTACCTCCTCAACAATTGGTAACAGCCGCACAGGCAAGTCTTTCATAAAGCTGGTAAGCTGCTCCTGGCTTCTTGTTTGTGGCAGTGGCAGATCGATCGTAAAGTCAAAGTTCAGAGCTTCAAAGAGCAAAGATGCAGTCCTGAAGGCGCTCTTGCCCAACTGAAAGCATGTTCCTGAGTGGCAGCATGATCCCTGTGCATGGAAAGCAAGGGACCATGACGGATCGGGTGGCCTGATCTGAATCCAAGAAATGTGGAAATGTCAAAATGGCCTAGTCACGCCGCAAGGCCAAGAGATAGAGATGCCAAGAGTCCACATCCTGTGGAGGTCATGCTGGACTTCCAGGAGCTCCCTTTTGCTTGCAGGAGCAGGGGTCATACGCATGAGTCCATCTATGAACTCCGCCTGTGAGAGAGCACCTTGATTCACGGCAAAGTGTGGAAATGAGCGACACGAAGAATGGCAAAACATGGCCCAACATGCCCAACAGTGCGTTTCAGACTGAGAATAAGAATGCAGGCTAGGCCAGTGCGGAAAGGAGCCCATCCAAAGCCGGAAGAAATGGAGCAATTTCAAAACCTGCATCTGCCTTGCTACATCACGACAAGAGTCCAGCGCCGGTGAAGTCGATCAGTTTGAAAAGTTCGTTCAGATCAGAGTTTGCAATCCTCGGAAAATCATCGAACAGCAAAGGGAAAATAGGTTTATGGATCGCAGGATTCGCTTTGAAGATCTTTCGGGCTCGTGTTTTTAAGCGCATTATCAGCCAGGGAACTGCAACTTGCCCAACTCATCCTTCACGTGCTGGTCTACATTCTTCTGGAATTCATCGCAGCTCACTCTCTTGCTGCCATGCTCTTCCTGGCTGGGTCGAAACACAAACTTTTTCAGGAGTTGAAGCGGCCATAGGCGGCCAACATACAAGTTCATACAAGTCAAAGCATCAAATATGTCTTTAAAATCATTGATTGAGCCATGAGCCATCAAAAAATTGATGCAAGATGATTCATGCTGGTTCTGCATATTCTCATTATTTCTCATGCGAAGTTTAAGCCGCTGTCCATCTTGTGGAAGAGTTCTTTCAACTTCTTCACGCGTGCAGCCGTCTCTCGGTTCAGCACTTCAGACCCTGGCTTGCACCGCGTGTAGTTGAACAATCTCACGGCTTCAGTCTAAAAGCCACTAAAGGCATGCGAAGCTATGGCATCAAACACTGTGAAATTGCCATCAAGGTGCTTTTCTTTGGCCTTAGAATTCACACAGATGTGCTGAAGTGCTGCCAGAAAGAATTGCAATAAATAGAAAGAAATGACAGGGTCACATAGAGAATGCTCAGGACAGATTCAAATCCTTCATTGGTTCCAGAGACTTTCCTCTAAGAAGAGCGGCAATATGTCCACAACTGCCTCCACCATGATGGCGGTCAGCAAGTTCAACAAGGCCAAGTTCGCAAAAAGAATGAAGCCAACAATGCCTAAGAATAAGTACCAGTGCGTAAGGCACACTGGCAGATGCAGGGTAGCACATGGTGGCAACTACGAGCAAGAATAAACGAAGCACCCTTTGCATCGCAGTGCATGATAGACTTCCTGCGCAAGGTCCCTCATGTTTTTTTATTTAATTAAAAAGGATCCAAAATCATCAAAAATCAAAAAGCTAGATAGTGCATCGATAGTGCCTGTTTGTAATTCTGTGAGTGAATGTGCTTCCTTTACCTGTGTTCTCGGTATCTTGGACCATTCAGATCAGGTGCAGACTGCAACAAGCACCCCAGACATGCCGCTCCGCATGAAGTGACGAACCGTTGTAGTGTAGTCTTCCAGTGTCGCAAAAGAAAACCTCAGATGACCCAACAAAATAGAAACCAGGTATCGTTGCTCCATTTGGTACTGACGGTACTGTGCAGATAGTCACACCTTCCCAGCTCAAATGCAGCGTGGGAACTGGGCCTCTGGCAATGTAAACATGGCCTCCCCCATACTGCTGGACAAGTTCGATGTCAACACATCATTTCTGAACATTTCGCCCACATAGTGAACCGTGAAGACGGCAAAGAAATAGATGACCTGACAGGAGTCCACTGGTGGCAGGGCTCAAAGCATGTCAAATCATGCCATGGAAAACGCCATGTGACGAGAGTGAGAAGCACCATTGCCCAAAAGACGGCACGCATGGCTTTCCTTGGAACAGACTTGAACAAACAATCTCATCATTCTGCTGAAGAACACGCGCCGGAATTTCCGGAAGGTAATTTGCATGTGTGCATCATCCAGGCCATACGCTTCTGACTGGCTTCATACAGTACATTCTGCAAACAAGCAGCACAATGCCCAAGATGATCAAGCGAAGCTCCGTCACCTTCAGCGTAGCATCACCGATCAATTCATTTATGTTTGAATTCAAATGCAGGATTTGCAACCCTACACTGACACGGCCCAAGATTCCCAAGATGGCTCAAGTCAGTTTGACCGTTTCACCGCCCCAAGAGTGGACTGAGATATTCTTTCCATGCCTCACCGCCTCAGCCCCCAACTACTCGCCCAAGTCTGAGGATTTGAAGAGCAGGTGCCAGAAGCAAGACCTGGACCCAACATGACCCAACTATGGGTGAGTCAAGGCGCTAGCAAATGACATTGGAAGCAGCAACAGTCTGAAGATCTTGATCTTACTCTTGAAGAAGAAACAAACAAATTGGACCAGGATGGACCAGGCATTGGCATGGAAAGCTTATTATAATGTTCTGTGTAACAGAGTTCACTGTACAAGCAGTGAGGATCGCCACACAGCAGCCTCGACTACTCTTATCAAGCGGCCATGTTGTGTACTGCTTGAACTTGCGCCACGGGTATGAAATTGAGCACCTGAGCTGGCAAGCGAAAGTTCTTGCACTTGAAACTTGAAACCTATAATAGGGAGCTGCAAATTGTTGCAAGGCCGGACTGCTGCAACACAGGTATATTAAGGGCAACACACAAGCATCCACAAAGCCCAGTGCAATGAGGAACGCATCGTAGCCTTATTCAGGTCAACGTGACTAATCTACAAGCCTTGTTTCAGGAATCCCGAGCAGTAGTGGCGCAAGCCGCAGTGTCTACTGCAAAGGGATGCGTGACAGCGTGCCAATGCGTGCCATTTGTATCCATGGGTAATGTCGCTCATACGTCTACAGTGCACGTCAGATTTCTGCTCTTCGTCAAACACGAAGGGCGCGCCTTTGTTGAAAATTATGTATACATGCATGGTGCTATATATTATCTTCCTTCCTCGTTTCTGCATCTACACCATGCAATTGATTGGATACACGTACACTAAGTACACCTCAATAAATCTGAACAAATATTCAGTGCCATTCCATGGCCCATTTGTTGCACACTTCTCAATGCGAGTGTGCCACAATTCCAGCCAGTCTTCATGAATGCATCAATGCCCTCATCAGCAGACTTGAGCCGCTGCCACAGCTCGTAAGAGAAGAAAGCTAGCAGGAGCAGCTGGCCACCACAATAGCCTCAGACAAGTGTAGAATCCACTGCTGCACAAGGTCACGTCTGTAGTCAAATCACACAGTATGTCCATATGATGCTGTAAGATGCTGTAAGCTGCTGTGAGTTTATCAGGTTTCCTTGCCGAACAATCCGAACACACTTTCTAAAACGGTGTATAAGTTAATAATGTTAATACAAGGTGCATCCTTGCAGAACAGGATCGATCTGGAGACTTTGCCAGTCAGCTTCGTGAAGGTTCGCAACTACAATGAACAACGCCACCTGGGATTCAGACTGCGGCACCCATGTGGCACCTCTGGCGAACATTTCGGGTGCCGCTTGCTCATCTGCTGCTTATATAATGCTGCTTAGGTGCATTCAACCAAAGTGCTGTGTTGGAAACAAACCTGCCGCATTTTGTGTCGATCCAATTCCTGTGGGCACGCCTTGGAAAAGAAGGCCAAGTGATGCCAAGTTCCATCAGTTGCGTTTCTGTAAAAAGTGCTCCAATTTTTCATGACAAGTAGCCCTTCTCCCGCTTTTCCACCTTTGCATTTAAGATAGTGCGCTAACTCCTGAGGAGTTGCGGTCACAAGAGCCTCAAGTCACTAAACATTCATTGTTTATCATCATGTTGCAAGAGAAGACACACAATAAACGTAAATACTCAGCAGTGTTAGCAGAACATTTTGGCCAGGGCGGTCCGGAATGATGCCAGCTTCTTCCACTGGCACGTTCATGTAACGGCAGATGCGCTCTATCTTCAACTGCCTAATCGGCCAGAATGCGACCGCATGTGCAAATTGATGCTCACAGACTTGCAGCTAACCTGTTTCAAAAGGGCCGTTGGAAAGCACACAGCTTAGGACTACAGCAGGCAATACTTTAGAAAACTACGGGAAGAACATTAAAAGAAGGTGAGGCCAGGATACCGAAACTCTTCCTGACAATCAAGATAGCGTCGGCCTCATATCATGCTGCATGGTCCTTTCGTGCTCTTCTGCAAACAACTAACGTTGTCCAGCGCATGAAGACGGAGCAAAAATCCAAAGAACGTAAAGACATACCGCTTCACATCGTCCAAACATATCACATCAGCATGATTCAATATGTGACACATGTATACACATTGTAACATTATGTAACATTATTGACATTATGTAACATTATCTAACATATTACGGCCTTTGTGCTGCATCAACGTCAAGCTCGTGTCACAATGTCATGATCTCAAGAGGAGGGACTCCCAGAGTCTGGCAAAGGCAAATTTGTTGAGACATCATCCTCCAAGACCTCGCTGCACAAACTTCTCAGAAAATTGGCTTCACAATATTACTTATATATATATAATTATAAATAAATATATATATGTGTGTGTGTGTTAATATCATATTAATGCATCACCGTAGGACGTTGATCGACGTTGTGGTCCATTGGTTCAAGCTGACGGATCTATGTGTTTTTTCACTTTGGTAGTTTCTTGATTTGGGCACCACTACTCAGCATCTCAACATCTTGATTCGGAGTGGCTACCAAGATCTGCCAAGTAACTTCATCTCTTCGCGGTGTCTCACATGTTGTGGCCGCCTCCACTGGGATACTGAAAGCTTCTGAACGGGAGTGGGTGATGCAAGACTTGCGAGCATAAAAATGAATCGAAATGAAGAGTCTGTTTCAAGGCCCATTGACCGCGAAGACAGAACATGCCATGTGTCAAAAACATTCAAAAACTGCCGTGGACATCCGTCGCCTGCCGCAATGCCCCTTCAGACGCTTGATTTGAGCCCTTCATCTTGCAACATATTTCATCAGAATATATTCATCCGTCTGTTCATCTGCATAAGCAAGCTCGTCGTGTTTGCCCGCAGCAAATAGTTGGTTGTTTATGCCCTGTTCCTATCTGTTTCTGACATTCACATTGCCACCTTGAAATACCACTTGCACGGTTCAAAGGCAAAAACACATCTCGAAGATTCTTGAAGTCTTCAAGCAGATCCAATCATCGCTCTCTGCTGCTGTTCAACCAAAGAAAAAAAATAAGAAATGGTATGGGGCCCAGGCCCAGGCTTGGAGACCTGACATGCGGTGCAAATCGGCTCAGCACTCTCAGCACTCTCAGATCCCTTGACTCATTTGACCCATTTGACTCAACAAGAGGCACAGATTGGCACTGTTTGAAGCCGAGATGCTCCTGATGCTTCGTAGGGACCGTGAAAGACTTTAACTCGTCACCTGGGCCTGGGGAGAATCATGGAGATCTGTGGGGATTTGTGAGGCAATGAAGCTGGCACTTGCACGAGGCTGAAGATGGCTGAGTACTTCACCAGGAAGAATATGGGAAAAGTGGGCCGAATCATCGCGAATCATCACGAATCATCACGAATCCCACTACTAGTGCCATGATCGATGCCATAGCTCTGTTGACGAATCGGTCTGATGTTGACACGAGGGAGCACGTGCGGGGGCGAGCCTCCTCTTTCCGGTTTAACTTCCTCAATGCAGTTTCAAATGGAGCTGATCTGTAGTGGCAAATGCTCACAAAAAGATCGAGTGCCCAGCAAGCGGCGATGCCTCGCAGTTGCAAATGGACCAGGACGTGACATATGCTGTCTGGGTCAACATGCATCAACTTCTATCCTGGACAATCTTTCGGAGCACACATAAGACACCTGCGACTGGGGCATGTTCTAATGTTCTAGGACTGGTCACACTATGTCCATCTATGCCTTTCGAACATGCAGCAAAGTGACCAAAATGTGAACAGGTTCAATGCTTCAATGTGAACATGAGGACAGGAGGAATATCTTGTCACATCATAGTTCATTCGTAAAAGCACGAATTGATTCAAATTGCACCCCCCGCAGACATTTTTTCAACTGACATTCGTTTGTGTGTACTAAACAGCTTGGTCTCTGCTCTTGCCTCTTCCAATTTTACGACCCAGAAGTCGCCGATCTCCAAACGCTCTTTTGGTCGCATATACCTGTACCAGAAATCAAATGAATTCAAATGAAACACAATGGACTGTACCAATCTGTACCTTCAAATGTCTCCCATTTTGCAGTGATGACTTTTGTCTGGGACCCAGCCAGAAGAAAATACAGGATTCCCCACTGGCATGAGACATGAACTGTTCGATGCGGGTGAGTCTTTTGATTCCTCGTGGCCAAATAGCCCCTTACTGCACAAGTCCTGTACATTCTGCAGTGAGAAGCTGGCTGAAGACAAGTATTCACATGAGGCACATGGAATCATGCCTTTTAAAACTGGAAACTGTGTCCTGCCTTCCCTTTTGAGGCTCCAAGACAAAAAATAGTTTGCGAATTTCATTAACTCTTGACGACCTATGCAGTGCTGATCGCACTGAAGGCAAACGGCAAGACACCAATTACAAACTGTTCGATGGTCTTTGGTATAGCTGCAGGATCTGCTTAGCAGAATGCTGCAGGATATGATTTTCTCTTTTTCGCTGGTATTCTGCAACTGCCTGCATCTGTGAAAGATGGTGCCACAAGAGAATATAATTAATGCATTTTGAGGCGGAAGCTTGAAACAAGTAGCTGAATTGCATAAATACATATATGCAGTATACATGTATACATGTATACATTTAGACATGTATGTATGTATGTATGTATGTATGCATGTATGCATGTATGCATGTATGCATGTATGCATGTATGCATGTATGCATGTATGCGTGTATGCGTGTATGCGTGTATGCATGTATGCATGTATCCATGTATGCATGTATGCATGTATGCATGTATGCATGTATGCATGTATGCATGTATGCATGTATGCATGTATGTCTGTATGTCTGTATGTCTGTGTGACTGTGTGACTTTGTGCCTTTGTGTCTGTATGTCTGTATGTCTGTATGGATGCATGCCTGCATCTATGCATCTATGCATCTATGCCTCTATGCCTCTATGCCTCTATGCCTCTATGCCTCTATGCATCTATGCATCTATGCATCTGTGCGTCTATGCGTCTATGCGTCTATGCGACTATGCGTCTATGCATCTATGCATCTATGCATCTATGCCTCTATGCCTCTATGCTTCTATGCCTCTTTGCATCTATCCCATCTACGTATCTATGCATGCACGCATGTACGCATGCATGGATGCATGGATGCATGGATGTAAGGATTATGGATGTAAGGATTCTGGATGTATGGATGTATAGATGTCTGTGTCTCTGTCTGTCTCTGTCTGTCTCTCTGTCTCTGTCTGTGTCTCCGTGTCTGTCTGTGTCTGTCTGTGTCTCTGTGTCTGTCTCTCTGTGTCTCTCTGTGTCTCTCTGTGTCTCTCTGTGTCTCTCTGTGTCTCTCTGTGTCTCTCTGTGTCTCTCTGTGTCTCCGTGTCTGTCTGTGTCTGTCTGTGTCTGTCTGTGTCTGTCTGTGTCTGTCTGTGTCTGTCTGTGTCTGTCTGTGTCTGTCTGTCTGTGTCTGTCTGTCTATGTCTCTCTGTGTCTCTCTGTGTCTCTCTGTGTCTCTCTGTGTCTCTCTGTGTCTCTCTGTGTCTCTCTGTGTCTCTCTGTCTCTCTCTCTCTCTCTC
>Ga0126342_10019355_pt1 | contig 11571 bp, 9 predicted proteins | sample Cyp1metagenome_FD_92528 | JGI IMG/M metagenome (GOLD analysis project Ga0126342, IMG submission 92528) | Coral microbial communities from Lord Howe Island, Old Settlement Bay, Australia - Cyphastrea 1 metagenome | ecosystem: Host-associated > Invertebrates > Cnidaria > Coral ... | reverse complement strand
TGAAAAACATGTTTGGGTGCTGTTTTTCAATAAGGGTTTAATAATGCATCTAATTATTTGGGGAAAGTAAATGGGCCAGCTTTATCCAAAGAAAGGTGGATAAAGGTTTTTGTTTTTTTGTTCACTTCCAAAAGTTGTTTTGGACAATAGGGTACCATCCAAACAATTATATTATTGAGGATCTGAGCCATTCATGGGGTATGACCTTGAAAAACATGTTTGGGTGCTGTTTTTCAATAAGGGTTTAATAATGCATCTAATTATTTGGGGAAAGTAAATGGGCCAGCTTTACTCAAAGAAAGGTGGATAAAAGGTTTAGCTGGGAGAGACATGCAAATAAAAAAATGTATTTTTTTTTTCTTGGACCCTTTATTTCCTCCTGAAAAAAATGGATCTCAGAAAAAACTTCTCACACTAGAGCCCCACCCCAGACAAACGGCAAGATACTCAATTGGTGAGGAAAAAAACTCACAATAGGGAGCCAGGACATTAATCGGAGGCCAACATGAAATGGGTGCTATATGACTATATGGTGCTATAAACCATCGAAATATGGCTGGTTTATCAGTGCTTTACAAACAGGAAAAAAAATCCGGCTGTGGGCCTCACAAGTTGCGGATTTGCCCCGTGTTGCTCAGGTGCTTTCCTGAGTCTGCCTCCTTTCCCCGCTTCACGGAATATGAGCAACGACGCGCCAAAGAACGCCGGAGTCCAGAGGCGCTATAGCCGCTAGTTGTCGGCGTTCACAGCCCTCCGGAAAGCATGGTTTAACAGGGGGATTTAGACATGTTTGGGAAAAAAAAAGGGGGTGCTTTATATTATAGGGGGGTGGCAACCTGCAAGTCCTACCCAAGTTCGAATGACCATGCAGGGTTTAACTCATGTGTTTCTAGTTGATTGGTGAAGATGTTGACCTGAAGTAAAAGAAGCAATGATGATTTGTTCAAATTAATGATCAGTATCATACATTGTTGCTATACATTGATTCTATGTGGTTTACATAAAACATTCCTGTATAGTCTAGTCTAGTAACTAGTACTTGTTGGTATTTTATTGGTAGGACATGGATCCTCTTGATTTATAGCAGAAATGGCAGAACATGTCATTTTGGTCGGGCACTCCAGTCTCTTGGGCCCAGGCGGATTGGGACTACCTTCAGGCAAAAGCAGAGCAGCAGCGCTACACCGCATTTCAGCCCCTTGGACGTTGATTTGCGCCATGCTTTGCCAGATGGTCATGTTCCAAAAATGGTGTTTCATTGACATGTACTTTGCCATGGCTTCAGCCGTCCTTTCCCTCAAGTAACATACACTACACCAGCACAAGGCTCTGATTTTAAATGATATGAACCCATTGAGCACGATCAGAAACTTTGGCTGCATTGAACGTATTTATTGGGTGCTATATAGGAGACTTTGACATGAGGATGAAGCTGGTGATTTCATGTTAAAACCGCTAAGTGTTGTGGGTTAAACATGGTTAAACCATGGTTAAACCATGTTAAACCATGTTAAACCATGTTAAACCATGTTAAACCATGTTAAACCATGTTAAACCACAGTGTTTGACATTTCCCATGGGGCAGCGCCAAGGCCCACCAAGGGCCCCCGCCCTGGCCGCCCGGCCAGCGCCCCAGCGCGTGGCCGCGAACGCGAGCCTGCGGGCGCAGGTCGCGCGGCGGTGCATGCAGCCCATGCAGCCCATGCAACAGCCCAACGGACGGCTACGCGGGCGAAGGCACAAAGCCTCTTCGGAAGCTGGTGGAAGTACGGAGCCCTAGAGAGTCCTGGGTTGACATGGCAGTTCCAGCATGTTCCAGCTGACAAGTCCATCGTGGCCCCACCATCGTCGGCTTCTCTTCCTCATCTACCGCATCCGGGCCTCACATCCATTTCTTTGAGGAATTGACTACAGCCCTTGTATAAGTCAAAAAAGACATGTTTCGAAGTTATACGTGCACATTTATGTCTTTACACATGTACAGCTGGTAGTAGTAGTTTGGCCACCAGTGCGGACAGACATCATTTTGACAGAGGAAATCCAGAGATTTCCTTTTTAGTCCACCACCACCACCATCATCATCATCCTCCTCCTCATGCTCAGCCAAGCAACGTGTTTGTGAAACATAAAGCAAGACCAAACAAACAAGAAAAACAAAAATGACGGTAGAACAAACGCTGGACCGCCTTCAGTCTGTGGCTGAAGTCTTGGAGAGGGCGATGGAGAAGAAGGTTAAAGAATGTTAAAGAACAAACAAACAAATACTAAGCCTAAGCAACAAATACAAATGCTGGTAGAACATGGTAGGACTTTTTATACAATTATAATCGTGATAATATTATATATATATATTGTATTCTCTATAGGTGTATAGCCCAATAATTTTTAGCTATAAGTTGGATTTTTAACTTTTGAAAAATAAGTATGGTTTATGCCTCACTATGGTATGAATGAATGGGGAAAAAAACACAAAACATGGGGAACCAACCGCATGCAGCACCTCAGGTCCTGGATGGGCGCCGCCAAGGATCCGCCGAGCGACTTCCCTCGGGACGTGCCCGGCGACCGCGGCGACCGCGGCGACCGTGCGGGGCGACGGCCGCGGGAGGAGAAGGGACGGCTGGTGTCGAAGGCGTGGGGGAAGATGGGGGTTGCTATGGGATTTTATAGGGTTTGACATGGGATGGGATTTGAATTTTGGAAAGTAATACTGTTTGACATGGGATGTTTTTTTTGGGGGGGAAATTAGATGATTTGATGGCATTTAGTGGGACTTAATATTGGTTGAAGAGTTCAATGGATATTAACTTTCTACTTTGATATTATAGCATTGATCTTTGATATATTTTGATGTTAAGCCGATAAACCACCGCTTTATTAATAGGTGAGTGAGGGTACTAATTTTACTGTATTAGTAGTTTATCGCTATTTTGGTGGTGGGCCCAACTAATCAGGGTTCTTATCCGGGGCTGACATTATTGTACGGGAATTCATATTTGGTTTATATAATTGAAACCGGAATAACAATGTGGATTTCTCCAACGTCCCCCCCCTGCAACTTGGATACATGTAAAAGCCAAGCAACTAAACATTTGGTCAGGCCCTTGATTTTTGTCAAAAAGGATGGCTTATTTTAGCAACGATCAATGCTGCAATGAAATCCAAGTAGCCCAACCAAATCCAAGGGACTGTGATCTGTAGTGGCCCTAAGCGTGCATTTGTGCAGATGTGCACCCCAACGGGTTACGGGTTAGACCCCAACGTTCATCCAAAGAGCCGGCCTCCTGTCACCAGGGCTTTGCGAGCCCCTTTCTCATTGTTTCTAAGTCAAGCTGCTGTATACTGGTCATATATTGACCATGTTAGTCAATGCTTTCCAGCTTTGTTCCTTCCCAGCCTTGCCACTACGCCACAGGTGGAGTGCCGCGAGAGCGACTTGATGATTTTGGGTTTCGCGCGCACTGCGAAGCCAACCCCGGAAGAGCTGAAGAAGGCTTACAAGGCCGGGAATCTCATCACAGCTAGCGCTAGCTGAATGGAGCTATGGGTATTCTTTATTATATACAGTAAATGATTTAAATGGGTTAAAAAAGGCACTATTCATTGAGCTTTCCAAGAAGTTAGAGTAATCAGGTGGTTGCTGAACTAGGTGAACCACAGCAACTCTCTGGAGATGCTGCTGATATGAAATTTGGGAAGTTGGTGATATTTAGCCAATAAAGATGGCTGAAATATTATGCTCAGGAAATGGTAGAATGGTTTTGAAGGCGAGAGAGAGATAGGTGGATGGATGGATGGATGGATAGATAGATGGATAGATAAAGAGCTAGTAAAAAAGATAAATACAGAGCGAGAGTCAGCGATAGAGACAAATAAGTAACTTGGCTTGTTTTGCCTCGCATTGCAGTAAACTGCAAATGGGGACGGTCCAAGATGAAACACCTGCCTCGATGGGCGGGATGACCGGCAGCAAGAAGGTACTCGAGGTGGCTGTATGGTATTGTATGACATGTATGCAAAATAAGATCAAACAAGCACAAAAATAACTATATGTACTTTTGATATCTTTTGATTGAGCGTGTGTTGGTGGATTTTTGTTGGGAGCAGCCACTCAGCGGCTCAGCTACTCTAGCAGAGTGGGTGGCTGCTTCGATTCATCGTACCGTGCTCCTCATACCCTGCATGCATACGTCGAACATTTCACATGCAGTTATTTGACTTATGCATATGAAAATTATACATGATTACATGTACGTATTGAAGACGTGTTTTGTGTGTCTTTACTTGGTTGGTTTCAATTTCAGTAGGTTGGGTTTGTTGGGCTTGTCTACTTTGGACAACCATACCCGGACCATTGGATGCAATCAGGTGGCTTGAAATCCTGCCTCCCCGTTTGATGGACGGGGTCATCAGCCAGTTGATCAACCGTTGGGTTGATGGCAAATGGGTATGTCTGAAAATGGGATATACCCCCAATTATAGCCATTTAGTAGGGATAATGATCATTAACCATTGGGTGTAGGGGTACACTATTTTCAGACAAACCCAAATGGCAACCAGCTCTACCCTCTGGTAATTTAACATAGCTATTGAAAATGGCCATTTATAGTGAGTTTTCCCATTAAAAATGGTGATTTTCCATAGTTACGTTAGTTTACCAGAGGGTAACCTACTTTTCCAAACATTTTTGTTGCTTTCTGTCAACAATGATCCTTCCTCATCAGGACATCGATGCACCGTTTTTTTTGGCCAAGGACATGATATCAATGATCCCAGGTGGTCGATATCACCAGCATAAAATCCCACGGTTTTTGGGATGGTGCCCCCATGGATATGGATCAAAATGAACACCCAAAATGGATGGTTCTTTTAGATCTGAAACATGAGCAGCTGCTGGGTTTAAGGTCCGAACATGCACCACATAAAACATCATCCCTGAATTGAAGGGAACACCTGCAGGAATCCCCTGAGTTTGAGGTTTAAATTGAAACAATGGTGCTATAGCAGTATTTCTTCAACTCAACCATTAATCCATTGGTTCAATCCACCATTGTTGCTGGCTAGATCATCTTAAATCACTCTTTGGGCTGAAATCATTGACTCCTGTAGAGACATTATATCTATAGGATGCCCCCAAGAACCGCTATTCAATAGGCCAACTTCACAAACCCTTCACCCGCGGCCAACTTCACACAAAATTGCTGCGTAAATCCACATGTTCAATTGTCAAATCCAGAGTTTAAATCTCCGAATCTGATGTTTAAATTTCAATTTTCACACGTTCCATCCCCACAACATGGCTGGTGAACCATCCTCAACATCTATGAACTTCATTTCTGATGGTCAAGTTCTAATTGTTGAAATCGAACATTTTTGTTGGTTAAATTCCTATTTTTAGATGGCTACAGGACCTTCCAGATCTTCCATGGCCTATGGAAAATCATCAAAATCGCCAGGTCATGGCCATGCGTTGGCACCCAGATCGGCCTCACAATCGCGACAAGAACAGTGAGGCAACGGCCAACTTTCGCACCGTGAAAGCAGCATACGCGTCTTGGCGCCGAAGTAAGTTTTCCATGAAAATCTCCGATAAATGGGAGGTGTCATCAAGGTACACCAAGCCGGCCCTATGGAAAATCCCGAGAAATGGCATTATTGCGGATTTAACCATTACAATTGGTGGCGTACCAGTCACAAAAGGATGTTGGTGAGTTTAATCGGTAAACATGATTAGTTCAATTCACCGGCCAAAATTGGATTTTACCCGGCAAAATTGTGATGCATGTGTTAACAATCAAACGCAGGGCCGGGACTTAACATGATTTGGCATGATATAATTATTTATATATATTTTTTTATTTATTTATTTAATTAATTAAGACACTAAACAATGGTTTGGGTGTGTTTGAAAATGGTGTTTTTAACGTCCCACAAGTGGTAATTACAGTTTCACCATCCTGAAGCATGGATACTGTATGTGGCATTTTATAGCCAGTATAACGCACCCAATTTATGCAAGATTGGGGATAGTTACTGGAGGGTAAATTTATCACACAATAACTGGTTGTCGGTTTCAAATATTTTTAATTTTCCATAATATATGGGATAATCCTTCCCATTGACCAATATTTTTCAAGATGGCTAAAACCACCAACCAGATAATAAGCAGGTGTATAAGCAAGCATAATAGGGATAGAGTTCGATGTACTGGCTTAATGGGATGTATGAAACCAGTTTAGCTCCTCCAATATCGCCAGTTAATAAGGAGAATCCCACTGATCAACCATCTAATCTTGGGGCGGTACCACTCCTCAGACAAACCCAAGTGGGGGAATTTCTGGAGGGTGCAATATGCATATATATAATATATATAAGATATAATATATATATAATATATAATATATAATATATATATATATATAGATATATATATATATATATATATAATATATATAATATATATATAAAAGATATATATATATATATAATAAATATAATATATAATAATATATATATGTATATAATATATATATATATATAATATACATAATTGGTTGTTTGGATGATGATTTTGGTAATAAATTTGGTCAACAGTGATTTGATTTGAGGAGAACAACCTAGTGTTTGATATTGGAGGTTTCCACCTGCATCCAACGATGCGAAACTGATGGTTCCTTAGGATCACGATCCGACGTTCTCAATGGTTTGGAAGGGAACATCTACGGGAAACAATGTTTTTTTCCTTATGAAACATAGGGAGTTCTTGTAAAATGTCCCTTACATCCATTCATTGACATCCAAGTTCATAGTATTGTGGGTCATCGCGTGGTTCTATGTGTGCGGAATTGATTTTGTGATTCGTGGCAGCCGCTCACGGACTAGGAAAGGGATCTCTAAAAGGCTGAAACATGCCCCCTTTCCCATTCATTGGGAAATACAACCAACAAAGTTGAAATTGGATACTGTACTTCACAGGGACTAAAATGAAGAGAAATGGAGCAAAGCTACCCATACAGCCAACAACAGCGGTGAGAATTAGTGATGAATAGCATGAATAGCAGCGGAAGTGGGCTGCAAACACAGGTCCCTATGGAAACGCGGGTACTGTAAGGAAAATTGCGGAAAAACCCATGCGATACATTCACCCTTGGGGATCCTTGGGGCACATGGTCAACGATCAATGAATTGGGGCTACAACTAGCGTCACATATCAATATAGTGCATGTTTGATGCTACAAAAAGTAGGCCAAATCATTGTTTTGTCGTAAAACGGAAGCCTAAGGAATTGTAATGTGGATATGTCATGATATGTCACTCCGTTTTATTGCCTCCCCCCGACGATAAAATATATACTTACAGTACTATTACGAAGCTTTAGATTCTTACCCGTTGGCAATGCAACATGGCAATGAACAGACGTCCCATCTAGCGACCCATTGGTTCTGGATAAATTTCATCACGACCTCACGTCGAGACATCATGTTTTATCATGGTTAATAAGGGGAGAGAGATCCCCAAGATAGCCGAACTATTCAGGTTAGTGAATTATTATATTTTGCCCAGATAGATGTTGTGTTTCGATCTTTTCCCTTATGTTACCTTATGTGCTGATGACGGATCCCATCTATTATTTTTCCCTTGCTCCACGGTTTAGCGTTGGGCCGTGCTTTCGGACAAGGACCATCTGACGCGAAGTCTCCCTCCAGCAGCGAGGTGACAAAAGCGTGAGGCAGGAGATCCATCGGTTGGGTTTTTTTTCTGGGGAAAATCCCAGATTTTTGCTGGTTGGTAATATATTGGGAAACCATAGGGAAACCTATATTGATATTAATTAATTTGGCTGGTGTTTTGGAATAGTTTTGTTTTTCTCCCATAGATTGGGAATGTCATCATCCCAACTGACGAAGTCATATTTTTCAGAGGGTAGGTATACCAGCAACCAGTTTGGCTTTCCAAAAGCTGCTCAATGAGTTCAATGAGTGACAGATGGACAATGAATTTTAACTGATTTTGTTCAGCAACTCTTTTCCAAAAGCTCAAAGTGACAAATGCCTCTGGGGAAATCAATGAGTTCAATGAGTTTGGCTTTTCCATGACACTTGGCCTACTTGACCATTTAATGACCTGAAGATATCAGAGGAAACCATTGTTTTTTGATGGTTTTGAGATGTGTTTACCATGAAAAAACGCTGAGGGGTAGGACCTGTAGGATTTTTTTTTTTGGACCGATCCAGTGGGAACATGAATGGAACCCCAGTTGTGAATGGAGGGAGCTGTGAATTTGTTTTTTTTTCATAAATGGGAGTAGTATATCCGTATATCCGTGTTTTTTCTTATTGAATATTTCTGGAGAGCCGGAGCCAGGAAGTTGGATACGCTTATCCGTACAGGCAGGATGGTTCCTATTGACCCATTTGGGATTCCCTAAGTTGAATTTCTGAGGGGTGTAAGCTCAATAGAGTACGAGCGTAGCTGGAAGATTTGTGTGTTTTGATATGAGATGAACAGCAAAAAAAAAGCTCAGGGCTGTTTTTGACACCTCGGAACCATTCAAGAATCTTCGCAATCTCATTCAAGATTTAAGGGCAAGATTGAGCATTGGGCATACTGGGCCTCCAATATGCTGGATCCATCAGTACCTCCTTTCACCTCCCATTTGACACAAAAGGCCCCACTGCTCAGGTGGTGATATCGCTACTGGCCGCCGTAGGAAGCACCGGCACCGGAGTTGATCAAATTTTCGCAGCCATGTTGGATATGGTTGGTTGGTCCAAATTACATCAGTTTTCCATAATTGAACAGCTTCAAAGCTTTCAAGGTACACTTTACATCACTTTACAATGCCACCTATGTTTGACACCTGCTATATCCTCTCGGGGCTTAACATTGCTTAACTGTTGGACGTTCAAATGGGCCTTGCTTAGCCAAGATCAACCCTTGTGATGTATCGTTGGCAGTGACCAGCGCATATCTGTGCTGGTCACATCAATCACTCGCCTGTTTCATGAAGAATTCGTCGCCGATTCGTCGCGGACAATGTGCTTTCCTGGTGGTCCCCGAACGGTCGAACAGGTGTAGAAATTGCAGGGGCTTCCGACTTCCATGGTACCCTTTGGTAATAAAACATGGCGTGCTGGAAAATCCTCCATTTATGGATGATTGTCCTATTTAAAACCTCAATTGATAGTATATGATAGTATCTGTGCCATTGCCATGTTTGATTACCGAAGGGTTATCAAACATGGATAGAACATGATAAGTGATGGGGCGCCCCAATCGTTTTTGCACTGTTGAATAGCCCCGAGAACATCCCAGAACTATCTGCGTTGGTATTGGATGCCCATTTTTGTGCGGGGTCATCAGATGCTATAAGGAACATATTTTGGGATTGTACAGGTCATGGAGAGGCTCGAGGCAGCTGAAAGCTGCTCATATTTGGGTCGACTTAGGTCGGTCACTCGGGTGAAAAAGGGCAAATTTCAACATATTTTATGTTTCAGCTATAGGTGTAATGCAGAGTATGAATGGAAAATGGCACATGGAAAATGGCCCATTTACAGATGGTTTACCTATTAAAAATGGTGATTTTCCATGGCCATGTTAAATAACCAGATGGTAATTTTTACATGGAACTGCCACGAAAAAACAATTGATTTGGAACATGATTCTGCAACTTTTTGATGGTTCCATGTGAGTTTTGCGGAATGTCAATGGGATTATTTCAATGGGGCCTTCTTATCACTTGCAGCGCGGATAGATTAGGATTATATAATATAAGTTTTGATTTTGGATGATGCCCCAGTCACAAAAAAGGGTAGTGTCACCAGTTCTAAGTTACTTCGATCTATCCACCGTAAACCCCAGTGATTGGAGGTTCGGATTCAACTTCGCCATTTTTCACACCTTGTGACGCAGCTTGCGCTGCGAGCCAGGTGCATCCAGTGAAGCTTCCAGAGAAGCCACATATTCCCGGCCCAGGTGCGGTGGCGCCGTCACTGGCCATGGATTTTCCTGGAGGGGAAAAAACACCATCAGCTGATTATTTATAGCTGCATTTTGCACAATGATATTTTATGACAAAATATGACAAAATATGACTATCATGATGTGATGGCTTCTATAAATCTTTATTACTGTTAGACTGCTAGAGTAATGTTATTGTGATGTTCTTTTCCAACTGGTATATATGCATTCATCCATAGTGTTAGTATTATGTTGGTTTTGTGATTTAGTCTTATTAGCCCCGTTATGATTACAATCGGATTCAATCATAATCATGATGACTAAGAAATTTACTATCCCATAGGATCCATGGTGCTGGTATATATGCTAACATTTGGGGTATATTGATGGTATATTGATGGTATATTGATGGTACATGTTACCATTTATAGCAGCACCATGGATCCTATGGGTATTGCTATCATCCTTTTGCTGCGCCTTCAGCTGGTCGGACCGTGGGATGTTCCCAGGGGATGTGGATATTCTATGGCCCAAGGCCGCCAGCCCAGAGGGGAGGGCAGAGCTTGCTTGGGAAGTAGATGTTGGATTTTCCCATGGGTTTTCCTAGGAAAACGATCCACAAATGATGATTTTGGTAGGGATATTCCACATCTCTGTTAGTTAAAAAAGGAGGGTAGTGTGTGGTTAAACAACCCTCTGGCGGCTAGGAAATATCCTATCAATAGGTTGATTAGGAGAAAGGGTATGTACTCTTTGGTAAACTAACATAGCGAACTGGAAAATCACCATTGTCCATGGGAAAATTCACTATAAATGGTGATTTTCCATATAGTTATGTTAAATTACCAGAGGGTAATATTGGATAAATCACCATGTTGAAGCCCCGTCAATCCATGGAATTTTCGTCTCGAAGTAGCCAGAGGGTTACCTCCAACATCTTTGAACCATGGCTGGGTGCGGCTAGTGGGTAACCCTTGGGTGGTGCTTTAATCGCTTGCTACAAATTGGGATATTCTACAACCAGCTAGGCCCAAGGATGTTATTTCAACTTGAAAACTGTGGTCCTAGAAATGGTACCCATGCCTATGCCTATTTGAAGTCATACGAAACCCACCTGTGCTTTGAACAGGACTGGGCAGCTCGTGTAATTATATTATATATATATATATGTGTGAATAGATTATATATATATTACGTATACATACACACATGGATAAGTATATATTATATTATATTATATTATTTTATGTTTTTATATAACAATATATTATATTAGATTATTTTATTTTATATTATATTATAATATGTATTATATCATATTATATCATATTATATCATATTATATTATAACATTTTTGTATTTTATTATATGATAATATTTTATATCCTATTATATTATATTATATTATATTATATTATTTTTATTACACACACATATTTATAGTCTATATCATACATCATATATATATATACATACATCTATGTATAATGTCAAGTGAGGATTAATAATGCCCTCCCGATTAATCAACAGCAACTGCCCAAAAAAAAAATGTAATTTAAAAACAGGTGGTCCCCCCAGATTAATATTTTTTTTGGCCTACCCCCGAT
>Ga0126342_10019354_pt1 | contig 11571 bp, 12 predicted proteins | sample Cyp1metagenome_FD_92528 | JGI IMG/M metagenome (GOLD analysis project Ga0126342, IMG submission 92528) | Coral microbial communities from Lord Howe Island, Old Settlement Bay, Australia - Cyphastrea 1 metagenome | ecosystem: Host-associated > Invertebrates > Cnidaria > Coral ... | reverse complement strand
AGATAGATATAGATAGATATAGATAGATATAGATAGATATAGATAGATATAGATAGATATAGATAGATATAGATAGATATAGATAGATATAGATAGATATAGATAGATAGAGATAGATAGATAGATAGAGATAGATAGATAGATAGATAGATAGATAGATATAGATAGATAGATAGATAGATGGAAAGATAGATAGATAGATAGATAGATAGATAGATAGATAGATAGATATAGATAGATAGATAGATAGATGGAAAGATAGATAGATAGATAGATAGATAGGTAGATAGAGACAGATAGATAGATAGATAGAGACAGATAGATAGATAGATAGAGACAGATAGATAGATAGATAGATAGATAGATAGAGACAGATAGATAGATAGATAGATAGATAGGTAGATAGAGACAGATAGATAGATAGATAGAGACAGATAGATAGATAGATAGATAGAGACAGATAGATAGATAGATAGATAGATAGATAGATAGATAGATGGAAAGATAGATAGATAGATAGATAGATAGATAGATGTATAGATGTATAGATGTACACGCATTAAATATGTCCAATTCCAGCCTGGAGAAGAACAATTCGTACATTTTCCTCTCAGCCATTCAAAGAAATAATCAAAAACTCCCAAAATTTGATGCAGAGCACGGTGCGAGGCGAGGAGGAACGAGGAACAAGCTGATGAAGACAAGGCTGGAGGGAGTGGCTGAACGATGAGAATTAGGTCAGTGAATAAGTCACCTTTCCGAGAGGGTCATCCCATTTGTAATTGGATTGCTGCAGCTCACCAGTTGCTAAATGGGATGATCCGCTGCATGGCACAAATAGAACAAAGATACCTTTCCATGCTGGGTTTCAAAACTTTTAGATTGGGGCTTACCGTACAGGGTGGAGGGTAAACTCGTACCATCCAGGCATTCAACTAAACGCATGGCAGTTAGACGGCCCGAGCCTTTTTCACTAAAGTGATGGTAAAAAGTGATAGCTGGACGTAGCCAGTAGATGCTACCATCCCCTTCAGGACCTCCAAGAGGTTCTCCGTGGAGACTTGAGCGGGCACACCTTGAAACTTCGCTTGCGGAAATGGGCTACTTAGCCTGACATCGCTCGGGCATGGTTCGAAAAAGCGCATGGACACACAAACTTACTCATGCTTGGATTTTAATTCATCGTAATTCCTGTTGCACGTTGTTGCCCATTAAGCCATGTAATTTGGAGGTTTTCGAAAAGCCACTTTGAGTGACATATTCAACCTTATAAACTTATAAACCATACTATTTTTGCAGTTGTCCATGTTTCTTCATTGTTTGGACGCCCCATAACGTGACATTTTCTGACCGAGGTCTTATCGGCTTTGTTCTCCAATATCGTCATGGTTCCGTGGCAGATGTTGGTTCTCTGCTGGTGGCCGACCATTTGTCGAGGGAGAACTTAATCCTTCCTTCCATCAGGAAACCAGGCGCAATTCATATTCAAGCCAGGCCTGTGCACAAATATCATCATATCAAAATATATCAAAGACATATGATGGGCCTTTCCATCGCACTAGTTGAACGGTTACCTGGCTGGCCACTGGGGTTGCATCCTTTTGCTGCAGACTTCGTGATCAAAGCAATTGGATCACTGGCCTTGGCGGCATCATTCGAAGGGATGGTCCTCGATGGTTTCGTACCACTGTTGCCTCCATCTTTTGGACGAAATTTACTGCAGTTTTGCATTGCACAGGACAAATTCTTTCTGGCGAAAATGATGATGTCCCATAGCCAGTGTCAGGGATCAAGTGCAGGAAGTCCTTTATTCCCGAGAGCGTTTGAGCCAAGGGTTCTTCACATCTTCATATGTTCACATCTTCATCACATCTTCATCACATCTTGTCATCTTCACATCTTCACTCTCTCTCTCTCTCTCTCTCTGTCTCTTTCTCTCTCTTCTCATCTTCACATCTTCTCATCTTCATCACATCTTCACATCTTCACATCTTGCCGACGAGGCGCCACGAAATGGCAATCTTTTCGCACGAAATGAAGTTCGAGTGTCAACAACTGAGGGTTTTATGCGCGTTTTGTAAAATTGCGATTTTGAAGTGTCCGCGGCAACCATTTCGCACGAAATGAGGTTCGAGTGTCAAAAACTGAGGGTTTGTTTTGAGTTTGGTTGGTCCTGTTAAAGGGTCTGTGTGTAAAAGTGTCTGTGTGCAAAGGGTTCTGTGTGCAAAAACGCGTCTGTGTGTAAAAGCTTCTGTGTGTGAAAGCGTCTGTGTGCAAAAGCATTTGTGTGTAAAAGCTTCTGTGTGTAGAAGCGTCTGTGTGTAAAAGCGTTTGTGTGTAAAAGCTTCTGTGTGTAAAGCATTTGTATGTAAAAGCTTCTGTGTGTGTGAGCGTTTGTGTGTGAACGTGAACAAGTGCTTGTTTGTAAAAGCTTGTAAAAGCTTCTGTGTGTAAAAGCGTCTGTGTGTAAAAGTGTCATGTGTGTAAGAGCGTCTGTGTGTAAAAGGGTCTGTTTGTAAAAGTGCCTGTGAGTAAAGGAGCCTGTGTGTAAAAGCGTCTGTGTGTAAAAGTGTCTGTGTGTAAAAGCGTCTGTGTGTAAAAGGGTCTGTTTGTAAAAGTGTCTGTGAGTAAAGGAGTCTGTGTGTAAAAGCGTCTGTGTGTAACAGCGTGTGTGTGCAAAAGCTTCTGTGTGGACAGGGGCCTAAATGTAAAGACATCTGTGTGTAGAAGCGTCTGTGTGTAAAAGTGTCTGTGTGTAAAAGTGTCTTTGTGTAAAAGTGTCTGTGAGTAACGGGATCATACGGGATCTGTGTGTAAAAGCATCTGTGTGTAAAAACGTCTGTGTATGTCTGTGCGTAAAAGTTTCTGTGTGGAAAGGGGCCTGTGTGTAAAGGCATCTGTGTGTAGAAGTGTCTGTGTGTAAAAGCGTCTGTGTGTAAAAGATGTAAAAGCGCCTGTGCGTAAAAGCGCCTGTGCGTAAAAGCGCCTGTGTGTACAAGCGTCTGTGCGTAAAAGCGTCTGTGTGGAAAAGTGTTTGTGTGTAAAAGCGTCACTGTGTCTGTTCGTAAAACCGTCTGTGTGAAAATGTATGCGTAAAAACGTGCGTGTGTGTGTGTAATCTGCGGTTTGTCCTATGTATAGATAGCAGGGGGGCAATCTCATGTTTGCCGCTGATTGCGCAACGAAGAGGGCTGCATTCATGACTGATATGACTCCGGGACGCTGGAGTCACGTACCTGCTCTTGTTCAACGGTTGTTCAAGCTATTCGTATCAGGCTGTTTAGGCAAACTGAAGGGTTCATGTGACATACATGTGCAATACCAATTTCCAGGATTCACCCGCCTTGAACATTGTCATTTCGCACTTTACTGGATATGAGAGGACTTTGCGGGAACAGAATTTGAATTTGCAGAACCAATTGCATCAACAATCGTTGAGTCAGCAACAATTTCAATTTCAGATCATGCTGAGTATCATGTCACAACCTCAGTGGGCGTTACCTTCATACGGACCCCAGAATGTTCGACCAATTCGGTCTCAACCCTACGAACGATCGGTTCAGGATCAGATACCAGTCCTGACCTCAGCTTCGCATCCAACGACTGAGACAGCATCTCCAAAAGCCGGACTCTTCATGCACAAGTGGGGGACAAATCTCCTTTCGAGCGCAGCACCGGGCCCAGCAGAAACTGTAGCCTCTTTCTCTATCAGTTTTCGAATTGGAAGACAACCTCATGTGCAGGAAGTTCGTGAAGTAAGATATCCACATTTCCCAAATCGTTCTACTTCACTTTGGGTTCTTGCACCAATATATCGTATCAAATTTGGATTAATAGATCAATTACTGGGTACCGAATCCATGTAACAAATCGACTGGCCTGCCATTTATGAAATATGAAGCGTGTTCGATGACCTTCGCTGCAATTTTCATATCGGATCACCAGCGCATTGGACAAAGGACGTATTCGTGAATTCAACAATCATATGCGTCAAATCATGCATAATACAGTGCAGCTTGTGGATCCACACCGTCTACAGAGATTGTCATGTATAGAAAACATTACGTCCAATTTCTTCAGGAAGATTTGGAACGTCATTTTCCGCAATTTTTCCTTCCTGAGTTTGCGCGCATAGTTCGACCAGGTATTCAGTTGCTGAGAGAAAGCCTTGTATTATATCCATCGAATGTATTCGAATGTTGAATTGGTAGAGACCGTCGGCATCCTTGGAGATCATCAAAACCGACCGTTGTAAATAAACTTACACCCAACCAGTTGGACATTAGCACACCGTTTGACTCTAAGCACTACTACATGTTTGCCCGCAACACCAGTACTTTGAGCGCAGCGCACTCAGTGGCGGAGGGATTTATCCGTCCATCAGCATCAGACCCCAACGACTCATCATGGACAACGACTAACAGTTTCTACGCATGTGGACAACACATTACTGATATTACTGGACCACATATTAGAGAAGTTGAACTGTGTTGATGACTGCCCAAAAGTATGGTGGAGCTGGTACATCTCTACCCTTGACAGTTGTTGGCAGCGCACTTAGTCGACACAATCATTTTTGCTGACAACGTGACGTTGGGAATGCATCAATAAGTTACCAAGCACGTCCGGGAACCCTAGACACTGTGCGGTTGTGTCCGTCAGACCACATTTTCAATCATTTTCACATATTGCGTTTTTTCAATCATTATTAGGTCCGGAAACGCCTCCTGAGGGAGGGCATTGTGTGTGCTGCTATAGCATGCGGTCTTTTCTTATGTGCCGATAGAAGGGGGCAATCTCATGTTTGCAGCTGATTGCGCAACGAAGAGGGCTGCATTCATGACTGATATGACTCTGGGACGCTGGAGTCACGTACCTGCTCTTGTTCAACGGTTGTTCAAGCTATTCGTATCAGGCTGTTTAGGCAAACTGAAGGGTTCATGTGACATACATGTGCAATACCGATTTTGAGGCCTCGAGTTCTTAGGTCTTGATTTTCTAGGTCCTTACAAAGCGACCTGAAGCACATCATTGTCACCTTTCTCCTTCAACCTTATCACCAGTGTGTGTGTAGAAGGTGTCTGTGTGTAAAGGCGTCTGTTGTGTAAAGGCGTTTGTGTGTAAAAACGTTTCTGCGTAAGAGCCTCATGTACAAGCGTTTTTGTTGCATCTTCACATCTTACATCTTCTCCACCTTTTCTTTCCGTCCCTCACCTTCTTCCTGCTACCCAGTTTCCTTCATACAGCCTTGGTCTTGCAGCACTTTTTAACTTCTTGCTGTCGTTCTGTATCGGTACACATGTTTCAATGGCTCTCTTCAGCTATCTGAGCATCGCTATATCCCGCTATCAGTGTCTTTTATTCTACTTACACCACATACTTCTTACATACTCATGATGTTGTGTTTTTACTTATATACACCTGAGTAACTTGCACCTCTACGCTCTCGGGCCATTCGTCGTCTAGCAGATCTTATTGGTCATCTACAAAACGCGGTTTCCTTCACCTTGTCCTTCAACTAGCAAGTAAATCATCGGAAACCGATGTTGGATTCACATTTTAATCCTGTAAGATGATGTAAGATGACCTTGGATGCATCAGGTCTTCATCGTGGCCAATGCCATCTTGCTGGGCATTGAGATCGATGTCTCCTCGCGTCTCCCTCAGAACGAAGTCCCGGAGGCCTTCGGAGGCTCAGACATAATTACTCCGGGGGTGACATTACACAACTCCGGTCCCGTAGAGGTCACGGTCTCGCGTACGCACGCGCCTGCTGGTAGTTTCGCCCTCCACAGAAAATGATGGCCCCGCGTCCACCTGACGTGACTTTTCGAGGGTCAAGTTGGGTCTCGTTTGCGCACGCTTTGTTTCAGTGGCGGAATATCAGCCCGTCATTTTGGGTCTCACCCACACATTCTTGGGTCTCGCCCACGCATTCTTCGTTATTGCTTGCTGGGAACGCAGTTGGGTACAGATTGTGGTGCAGGTGCGGGCTGGTTCCGGGAGGTTTCTTGAGGTTCTAGTGCACATTCGCTCTGCAGGTTTTTGGTGCAGCGGTTGCCATCCCACCCCACCCCACCCCCACCCTCCAGTGCCGTTGTTGCGCGCGCGCAGCTGAGCCAAAAAAAGTGTGCGCAGCTGAGGCCCAAACCCTTTTGGGCTACCCACAAAGTAGTGATAAACTATGATCCAATGTGATAATGTATGATAGTAACTGATAACATGTTATGCTATTATATGAAATTAAATGACAAGAAATTATATGAAATTAATTATAACATATGATAGTAAGTGGATAATATGGTCTCTGGTTACTGTACATATTATGTTACTATGTTATTATATGGTAACATATGAAAAATATCATGCTTAATCTGTACCACACCAAATGGGAAAAACAGCCTAGGGTTTTTTGAATCCAGATACTTAATTCAGGGTTGACATTGTTCTGTATCTATGGAGTTGATTTAGGGAATATCTAATATATATTATGATGAATGGAATTAAAGATAGCTAAAGATTGACATTCATTTAAAAAAAGGCTTGGGGTTTAACATGGACCCAGGTGTTGGTTTGTGGGAGAATTTACAGGAACCCGAGATCAATTGGGGGTAAAGACCAAGGTTTTCCCTAGAATTTCCCTTTACACCAATCCATTGATAGGAGAGTTTTTTGGCCCACTTGTGCTATTTTACATTACGTTAATTATGTTCATTTGGATCCCAGAACAAATACATTCAACACTAAATTAAGGGGTTTTAGTAGACACCTCATGTTAGGGGGATGGATTATTGATTATCCCAAAAGAAACCGCTATGCCAAATCCGGGAATATTGGCGTGATTCGTCATGATTCATCCAAAAGTGGGTCGTCTCGATTCAGCCAGGTAGCTGCTTGTGAGACGAAGCATCCAGATACCGATGAATTTGAAGCATGCTTAGAGTAGTCGCTCAGAGCCCCTGCAAGCGGCAATCAGGAATCATCAATCTCATTTTTGTGGTGATCTTTGCCCTGGAAACTGCGCTCAAACTTGTGGTCATGGGTTGCCATGAGCACCTTGGTGTGGGGTTCTTCTGGGAGGGGATGCCCCCTATTTCTTATCAAAGTCATTAATTCGATGCTCAAATCCAAAGTTTAAGTGGTGACATCCCAGTGTAGCTCGTGATTTTCCCACTTGTGGTTCAAACAAATATATTTTGGAAAGAGGAGACCCAAACAGTGTGGGCGGGTAGAACGTCAATGTACCAGATACAAGCAACAGTTTAGCAATAGAGCAGTTAACAGATCAGGGTCGACATTGTCGTACCTGAAGCAGCAGGAACTTGTTTTGGCACAAGCAATGCTATGTCTAGTCATCAGGACTTCATACGAGAACCTCATGCCAGGACACCGACGAGAATGTCAACAGATCACCAAAGAAGGGCCTTGAAGAGGACCTTACAAGATCATAATGCAAAGACTTTCCTATGAGGATCCCGGAAGAACTTTCCTAAAAGCACCAGTGCAGAGCATCGTCAAGATCTTAATGCAAGGACCTCCTCAAGGACCTGTACAAGATCAGGCAGCCAGGATCTCTACAAGATCCGGTCACAAGGACCTGTGCAAGATCGTGCAAGGACCTCCTGAGGAGGGATTTGAATAGGATCTCCGCAAGACCTTTTGACAAGGACCTGTACAAGATCATGCTAAGGCATCTGACGGTATTTCAACAGGATCTCCACAAGATCTCCTCACAGGGAATCGTAAAGGACCTGTACCAAGACCTTCATATGAGCACCCCTACGAAAATCTCACAAAATGTGCATAAAAGGACTTGCTGCTGCTGGAGAGGATCGTACAAGATCTTGAAGCAAGAGCCTCCCAAGAGCACCCCAGAAGAGCTTTCAGACAAGCACCTGATACGTAGCATCTGCAAGATCTTCATGCAATGGACCCTAGAGAGGATTTTACCAGGATCGCCACAAGATCTTCTGACACGGGCCTGTATAAAGATCATGCGAGGACCTTTTAGAGAAGATCTCACCAGGATCTCCACAAGATCTTCCGATAAGGACCTGTGAGAGATCATGAAGCGACCTCTTGGAAGATGCCAGCAGGATCTTCACAAGAGCTTCTCATGCGGACCTGTACAAGATCATGCCAGGGCTTCTGAAAGGATTTCCTCAGGATCTTCAAAGCATTTGCTTCCAAGGGCCTCTGCAAAATTTTGGCCAAGATCTTCAAATGTTACGGGCCCCTAAGACTGCACCATGAAACTCTTGCAAGATCGTCGCAGAAAGACATTCCAGAGAACTGATAAGATCTTGTGACCAGGATCCCAGAGAATCAGTTTTATAAATTCAGCACCGCGTCACAAAGAGAGCGATCTAACATGCACAAAATCACAAGAGCGATGTGAAAAATCACACCACACCTCAACAAGAGCGATCTGACACGCACAGGCTGCCAAGAAGGTCGCGCCAGCCATGTAAAAATTCGCACCGCGCTGTCTGACACGCACAAAGTGCGGAAAAAGCGATCCTACGGGTCCTACGCGCACAAAGTGCCGAGGCGGGTGCGCGCGCGATGTCAAAATTCGCACCGTGCTGCGCCTGCCACGCAGAATCATCATCATGTCCCCACTGAAAATGACGAAATTTTCACAAAAAGAAATTTTAAATTTCAACCTTCCCAAAACGTCCCCCAAGTTCACCAAATAGTGCGCGTGAAACAAAAATGCGACGAAAATGTCATCCAAAATTCACCTTTCATGTTGGCCCAAGCCTGCCAACATTCGAGCAACGCGCAGAAAATGCCACGCCTGCCGTGCGGATCAAAAATTGTCCGATGTCCTGCGCCTATCACGCAAAACAGCGTTTTGGACTTCGAAATGTCCCGAAAGTACTAGGCTTGCCACGAAAAATGGAAATGGCTCAAAGAACGAGCGGGGCACGCTAGTAAAACGACACCTTCGGAAGAGACAAAACCGCAGCGCTCCTCTTGTGCGAGCTGGGCAGTCGAAATGCACATGAACATCTCACAAGAGATTTACAGCAAAAAGGCCGGAGATCAGATGGAGCACCCTGATCCAACCCCTGCCTTTGTCACTTACCGTAAGAACTTGTCAGTGTGGAGACACAGGGGAACAGTCTTAGTAGTAAGAATCAAAGTATCAAGTCATCATATTCAGCATTTTTAGATTCCAGAGGGTGTTTTTTTTGCGTGCCCTCGTCGAAGGTATTGGAGAGGTAAATCCTGGAAATGGAATGCCTTCGCCGCGCGGCCATCGAATTGGGTATGTGCTTGGAAATCGGGGATGCCCCCGAAAGAGCCATTTTGTGGGGATTTTTCGCAAGACCCAACACTTCGACAAACCAAAGTACATGAACACATCGACATAGATAAATGAATAAATGAATACAGTAAATAAATAAATAAATGCATAAATAAAAAAGTAAATAACAAATAAACAAATTAAAACATCTATGTATATACAAGCAAATGAACAAGTAAGATGGATCATGATCAGCAGATAGTTTTTTCATACATAGATGCAGTAGATGCATATGTAGACGCGTCAAAACAAAACAGCATGCGGTTCTTTTCGTTTGGAAATGGCGTTTTTTTCCCAGACAGGACTTCCTGATCGTGGGCATGTCGGTGGCGGAGCGGCTCGGCTGATTGGGCGCTAAACACCCAGGTTTTGGGGAGGTAACTTGGTCGATAACTAGATATGAAATCATATATCATCATATATCGCCACGTATCATCAAATATCATCATTTATTTACAGTTGGATTCAAAAACTATGAGCCAAGAAACCAACCTAGAACTTGGGGAGCTCTTCTTGCAGAAGGCCGCGTTTTCTTCATCCACATCTCAAAGGTTTCTTTGTTTCAGCTTCCCATAAAATAAACTTGAGAGGTATGGCGGCCCTACATGGGTCATGTTTAGTACCTATGGGCTTTTGAGGGTTGGTCTGGGTTAAGACAAGAGTTTTGAAACACAGTTTTTGGGGGAGAGAAGGGTGTATATTGTGGGTTGTGTTTGGGACTGAAGGTTTGCCGAGATTTGTGGTGTGGTAATCAAGGTTTTTCACAATATGACCCATACCCTCATATGTTCATTGGGGAATGTTTCGGCATATTTTGTTTGAATATGTTTGAATTCTGTGGATGCAGTATGTACATTTACAATGCCCCATGCCTTAAAAAATATTCCAGGGTATCAACTAGGTTATGGAATATTTTTTTGGAATAATTTTCAAAGAATATTTTTTTCAAGGGGTAGGTATGCGATTATGCATGTTGGAATTTGAAAATCATGATCCCCCCCGTCAAGATACCCCGGAATAATTGGGTTTTGGAATAATTTTCTATAACTTCAAGCATCTTAAAACATCTCGAAGCAGCCTATACGTTCCTACATTTGGCCTGGCCCTTCCAAAAACAATTCCTAGCTTGGCGGTGTTTGCCTGAAAGCTTTTTGCTGGAAATGCAAATTGCAGTTGTTTGAGGCATCATGCAGTTTGGGCAATTGCTGCCACCATTTTTTTTTGCAACGTACTTGCAAGCACAAACTAGTGTCCAACGGACCACCTTTCTCTCATGGTACTTTCTCTCGAGAGTTCTTTGGATGGCAATGAAGGACTGTTAGGAAAATGCCTAGGAAAAGGCCAGGTTGAGTGCCATTTTGTGGGCTTTCCCCGGGGGAGAAATTATTCAAGGGGTATTGGAGATGCCTGGTACCCCTCGAAAACCAAAGTGGGCGGCTAGTCACCGGGCTGGCCCGCAAACTCGAAGAATTGTCAAAAAACAAATGAAACCAAAACATTTCCCACTCATTCCCACTATGGCCAATGATAGTTTTTTTTTGGAAGGAAATTAAGGGAATATGGAAGAAACAGGGAGGCGTACGCAAAGTTGGGAAAACTTCTAGGAGAGAGCCAGGTTGAGTGCCATTTTGTGGGCTTAACTGGCATCAAACTGTAACAAAGGTGCATGAAATTTATTTTGCTGAGCATTGCTGCCATGTTTATCAAACTCACAGTTACTGTAAACATTTCCTCACCTTGAAACCTTATTGTTTTTGAACTTTCAGGTCAAGAGATTGAATTTGACCCAAACAAAAAGGTTGCCAAATCCTGTGCTTCTTCTTCTGTTCCCGCATAGCTGCTTCGATCTAGCGGGGCCAAGCTTGGAGGAAAAACCAAGAAATAAAATCTATGTCCCCAACCTTGACAGATGAACCCCTCTGCAAAACAGGCATCAACCAAAGGTGCACATTTTATTTCTTGGACATGTTTATCAGCTTTTGTACCACAGAAACGGAAACCCTGTCAATATTATCTCCTCTTGAAATCCATTTTTTGTTGAGCTTTCAAATCAAGGACAAATATTGAATTTGATCCAAAAAACACGCAACCAAATCCTGGATACCAACGTCTCACCCGGTCCACCTTTAGCTCCTGGATAGCTGCTTCGACTTAGCGGGGTGCTAGGCCAGAAATGCAGGAAATAAAACCTGTGTCCCCAACCTTGAGATATCAACCCCTCTGCAAATCAGCATCAAAAAACTTGCACTAAGTTTATT
>Ga0126342_10019353_pt1 | contig 11572 bp, 7 predicted proteins | sample Cyp1metagenome_FD_92528 | JGI IMG/M metagenome (GOLD analysis project Ga0126342, IMG submission 92528) | Coral microbial communities from Lord Howe Island, Old Settlement Bay, Australia - Cyphastrea 1 metagenome | ecosystem: Host-associated > Invertebrates > Cnidaria > Coral ... | reverse complement strand
GATGGTCGTGGTTGAGGTCCGACAGAGAACACTGTGCGTCGAGGGTCGCAGTTGGACGAGGAGGACGAGGAGGACGACGAGGAGGAGGACGACGAGGAGGAGGAGGAGGAGAGGAGGAGGAGAGGAGGAGAGGAGGAGGAGGAGGAGGAGGAGGACGAGGCAAGAGGAGGCAACTGACATAAAATCTAACAACCCTCACCTGGCAGGTGGGGAACCACTTATTCTGTTAATAACTAATCACCATTCATCAATCATATTCACCATATACCATTCATCACTAAAAACACAACTATGAAACACCAGTGAGATTCCCCCTAAGTATGAACAAACATTACCATTCATTATAAATAGTCACCAGTAATCTATATATTTGTTAGTTGCTTATTCAACAAATGATTGGTAATCACTAGTTGCTATAATTGTTAGTTACTATAATTGTTAGTTACTATACTTGTTAGTTACTATAATTGTTAGTTACTTAGTAATCTATAATTGTTAGTTATTGTTGGATAGTAGTTCACTGCTTTTGGGAAACTCGATTCGTAGGCTCACCTCCAATCTGGGTCGCAAGGGTGGCGCTGGTCGCGCCACCGGGCGCATGAACCTCGAATTTCAACATCGACGACGATCGCCACAGGGGCAACCAACATGAACCAACAGAAAACCATGGGAAAACCCTGGTAAAATGCAAAGCTTACCCAGAAAATCATGGGAAAACCATAGGAAAACCATGGGAAACCATATAACCATATATGAACATGAGGATCTAGTTTTAAAACGGAAAACCATCTGAAAAATGCTGATTGAAGCAAAAATCATGATAGAATGGGAATATCACAGGGGAATAACAATGGATTGTTTGCCAGGATTGTTGACAAAAAGTTGTACACCTGGAAATAAGAAGTGAATATGTTCAAAACTACCATTCAATGGGAATTTCAGGATCCTAAATTGGAGGTACCTACCGGACCTACCATATATAAGTAAGGCCTATGTAAGACCTATGTAAGGGAATATACCGTACCCACAAAATATGGCCTTTTGTGTTACAGTACCTCCATTTTAGGTTCCTGAAATGACCATTGAACCATCCTAGTTTTCACACTTTTTGGAAGCTACTAATCCCTTTTCGCCGAATACTCAACGGGGGTTCCCCTCGCCGAACAATAAACACCTAGAGTAGTTTTAGTATTTGGATGTATTGGGGTGTATTTACTATTCGTATGCAGAGCTTCCTCCTAATCACAATAAAATCCTTGATTTTGGACAGCTAACATATTCAATTTCAATATCGATGGAATCATCTCCTATTAAAATCTATCTGACATATTGCCGAAATTGGATTTCAAATCTGTCCCCGGCTGTTGAAAACAATTTCCTAATTCAAAACATCGAATATTGTCAATTTCAACATCGGTCAAATTCCTTTTTACATCTATAAGCAAAATATTGCCAAAATTTTGATTTCGGAGATTTCCCGAAAAAAATCAAAACCCTTGTTAAAAATCCAACAAGTTCGGTGTTGAAAGACGGACCCTAATAGAAAACAAACGGCGTCAACTAGTTTTTATTATTAGGGGGGCCTTCACCCTCAAATTGGACCTTGATTCTGAAATATGTTTTCTAAAAATTCTAAAAGGGATCAAGTAAACATCAATTTGACCAACCTAAATTGTTCCAAGATTGGACAAAAGCCCTAGTTTTTCATTAATGCGGGGTACGTTCAATAGGGGGATAAGCTCAGTACACCATGGAAGTGTTGACTGCAGGTCCAGCGTGCCACCGGTGGTTGGATCCCAGAGAGTTGAGGCTTACCATAGTTATGAAAATTACCACCTTGCTAAGCTGAAAAATCCCAGTTTTCTCCCACATTGTTGGTAAAAATGTCTTCCATTTCCTTTCTTGAGTACATCAATCTTCCATTTCTAGAGTCTATTTCCGAAAAATCTTCCATGTCATGGTAAACAAAGCACCAATGTCTTCCATTTCAGTACTTAGATGGGCCATGGAGTTATCTAATTGGTTAGTAACTGGGGATATAATATAACCTCCTATATCCCAATTACAAATATTACAATCCATTTGCTAAGTAGTTAACTAACTCCATGGCCCAATTGTTAATGGGCCATGGTTATTAACTAACTATAACCAATTAAGTAACCATTCGAATGGCCATGTTACTAACCAATTAACTAACCCCAGTACACTAACTATAGTTATAGTTAATCCCAATTATATCCCAATGGATTAACTATAGCTATAACTACTAGTTATAATATATCCCAATGGCTAATTGGTTAGTACACTAACTATAGTTAATCCCAAATATATCCCAATTGCACTATGGCTAGTAAATGCTAAAATCCCATAATGTTAGTTATCCTAAGTTATCCCAATTAATCCCATGACGTTAAAATTCCAACTAACTAAGTTAATTAAGATACACTAACTAAGATACACTATAATTAACTATAGTTAACTAATTCTATGGGATTACACAGTTAAAATCAATGGGCTGATTTCAGATACACTATAACTATAACTCATGGGCTGATACAGTTAACTAAGTTAATTAAGATACATTAACTAAGATACACATAGATACACTATATAGGATAGTTAATCCCAATTATATCCCAATATAACATAGGATTAACTATTATCCCAATTACACTATAACCCATTCTATGTAACTAATTCTATAGGATTACCCAATTATAACTATGGATTAACTAATCTCAATTGTAACTATTCTAGGTTAACTAATCCCAATTCTCCGCACCGACCTTTCATCGCGATCCCGCTGCGGTGCCCAGACTCCATGACCATGCGCCGCTCCTGCTGCGCCGCAAGGTCCGGCGTGGCCAGATACTGCGCCTGGCGCCAGGCGCAGCGCCAGGAAGGTGGGGGCCCATAGGAAAACCATAGGAAAACCATAGGAAAACCATAGGAAAACCATAGGAAAATGGGTGATTTAACTAGCAAACATGTGGATTCTATGAGATTTATAGCTGATTGATGATAGGGAAGTTGGTGAGCATAACTCCAATTTCACTATGGTTTATGAATGTGTATGATACTTATAACTAACTAGTGGGGTGAAACTAAACCAACAAACATTCAACTCGCATAAATTCAAGATAGCTAGGCTGACTTACAATTGGTTAACTCTTGGCTTTTGGAGGATAGAATTATATAATACTATATATAGTTACAGGGGTTTACAAACCAACTTACGACTGGGGGGGCCCTCCTGCTATTTCATGGGACTTCATGGAGGGGATTTATGACATTTATCGTGGATATTGAAGCAAAAGAAACATGGTGGTTTGATGGAATGTTGATGGGATATCATTGGGATATCATGGGAATATGTGATACGGATTTTTCATATGACAAAAAATGGGATTTTAACGGAAGATATGCCGTAGTACATGGCCAACTATATCTTACATCATCTAATCTCATCCCACGAATATTAATACATCCCAGAAGTGGGCTCCTAAAAAGAACAGATCCAAAGCTAAAGCAGGAATTTTAGGAAGTTATTTAATATTGTTTAATATTGGGGGAAGTGGGGAAGGGATTAATAATACTGAAATTGTTTTTAGCTACAGTTGATTTGTTATGGTCGGGAACCATGAGAGTTGCTTCTTTCTTGGATGTGCATGGCAGTTAGTACCCAATGTATCTTTATTTGGCGGTGATATTCCATTGACACAACGATACAATATGTTTATTAGCCACTCATTCACTCCAACAATATGAACTTCATAAGCCTACCAAAAAAGGGCTCATGGTGGTGGAAAAGCCCGTTCTGCTCGAATTTGCATGAGTTTGCCAAAAAACGGTGTTTTCCTAAAATGGGGCTATCCATTGTAAATCACTCACATTTAAAAAGGGATGTTCCATGAAATAAACCATCCAGCTATTGGGGTACCTGCCCCCATTTCTGGTACCCCCCATTTCTGGATTTGCTTCAGGAACCCAACACAGAAACAAACAAATCTCCAAAGAAAAATCACCGACTTAGCAAATCCAGGTCTTTGGGGCTCGCCAGTGATGGAAAAAGTACATCTTGTACCTACAGAATGGGGATGAAGGCTATCATTCACCTGAATGGTGATGAATGGTGATTCATAGTGATTACTAGCTTTAATCACCATTAATCACCTTTTTTTGAGGTTAATCATAGTGATATCCATAGTGGTTAATAGTGATATCCATAATGATTAACAGTCATTAATAGTGATATCCATATCCATCGTGACTAATAGTGAATCAGAGGAACTTTAATTATATCATTCACATATTAACCTCATTAATAGTGGTTCATAGCTACATCATGCTACATCCCAATTCGATCCCTTCAAGTGGCCTGCTGGCTGTCGTTCAGGCAAACCTGACACTGGGACCATCCCATGCGGCAACGGAGGTTGTAGCATGTTGTAGCCCGGGATGCTATGGTTTATGTAGATGTGTAATACTGGTTAACACAGTTGGTTCATAATGGCTTAATTATGGTAAATCATGATGAATGATTGAGTCCGTCATGATGATTAATAATGTTTATTAAATGTTATTAATAGTTTTTATATGTATAATGTTTTATTAATATATATTATATGTTTAATATGTAGATGTATACTGGTTGGTGGTATACCTACCCTCTGAACATATGAGTCCCAATAGATGGAAAGTCACAAAAATCCATTTTCCAAACCACCAACCAGTATGTCATGTTTCTGAAAACAGTTTTCAAGTATTTTCCACATTTCCCATATTCTGGTTGATTCATGTTCATTCAATTCAATGTTGATGATACATAAATAACTTCCAATATGATGTACAGTATAATCTTTCCCAGCGAATTGGCAGGTATTTTACTTTTCTGTCTAAAACTGGGGTTTAAATAATTTAACGCATGTGCAATCTCAAGGCTAAGATTTACAGGAAACGATTGGTTTCTGTTCATGTTTGGTACCCCCCAGAGATGCAAGATTTTCCCAAGCATGGACTCGGTCAAAAGTTTCCCTCAAACTGACTTCCCAAATCCTTCGAGCAGATGATTGGCAATGATGATATCATTCTTGATTAATTCACTCACTACACAAATAGGTTTCACAGACCCCACATTACTAATTATGTCTATTCCCATCTGTTCCCATTAAAAATATAAAGGCCTACAAAAACACTGCCCAAAAAATAGTGGTTGGCTAAATATCCCAAGTATATCCAATTATATCCCAAGTACATGCCATCAACAATTCTCAACGGCCATTGGAACCTAAATTGGAGGTGCCTACCATAGTTACAATAGTCAATAAGTTGGTTTATGTTCATCATGGTCAATAACCAATAGCCAATATAAGTTATAGTTATATATAGTTTTACATAGATCAGAACTAATAACCAATAGTTATAAGATTTAACTATAAGTTGGTTTATAATCCCATTAACAATTCCATGAAATCTTCATTTTTCTGGCAAAAAGTCCCATCCCTATCCGCCGGTGGCCTCCTGTTCACAAAAGGCCCAACGGCCATCTGCCTTCATCAAGCGATCACCTGTCGGTGTCATGGCACCCATATGGATGGTTTATGACACCCATAAACATGGTACCCTCTGGTAAACGTTTACATAACTATGGAAAATCACATGTTTTTAATGGGTAAATCATGGTAAATCAACTAATTATAAATGACCATTTTCAATAGCTATGTTAAATTATCAGAGGGTAAAATTTGGGATGTGTCTTTTGTTGTTTAACCACCAATTGTGGTTGTTCTCTGCTGGCGAAAGTAATGGTTTATAAAGGCTTGTAATCTAGTATATGCTTAAAAATATCAATATATGTGTGGCTTATATTCTTATATTGTTGACTGATGAATGCGTCTGATATTGCTAATAGATTGACGATTATGACTAGGAATATATTCCCATATTCCCCTGAGACAGAGGGTAATAGTACTTACTATACCAAGAAATACAATTACCCAGGTTCATACCTTGGGAATACTGGTTATCAGCCGTTTTGTCCATTTGTCCGCCCTCCATCTGAGATCTGATTTAAGGGGCCCAGGGGCCCTTAAGAATATGTTGGCATTATTCTATTTTGATGGGGATTATATGGGATTTATATATGGGATTTATATGGGATTATTCATGATTAAATAGCAAATTATTCTATAATCAATAGCTACGTTAAATTGCCAGAGGCTAATTTAACCTTTGAATCCCTGAGAGTTTTGACAACTTTTATCCAGCCGCCGCTGAACGATGATGGAAATGGTCATAAATCACAGAAAACCCATGGCTTTGAACAGCCAGTCTGGCTGGTGGTTTCAACCTACCCCTCTAAAAAATGGTGGAGTTCGTCAGTTGGGATGATGAAAATCCCAACTGAATGGGAAATAAAGCATGTTCCAAACCACCAACCAGCAGTTGTTGCGGGCACTTGGAGGATTCCATAGGTTTCTGCTTCACCCTGTAAGGCTACAGACAAGTTGAACTCATGGTACACCCCTGCAGTAATGTAGGGACCTTGTTACAGGCCGTCATACTGGCTCTTAGATACCATGCCAAAAGACGAACGTGTGCTGTTTAGCTGGTATACTCAAAATCCTCATGTATAACAGATAGTTAAGTTGTAGCAAACTGCAAACCCAGCCGCTTCCCCCCAGTCAATATATCGTTTAAGGTCCAGATTTGGTAGTAAAATGACCATGATATTGTTGGCTTACATCTCCGATATCCCAGTGTAAGAAAACTATCCCGTTACCCCTTCAATGGAAAATCATATATATATATATACAGTACACATAAACTAATGAGTTCATGAGTTCAATACACAGCAAGATAAATAATGATATACCATATGTGCCATGGTCAAAACTCGGCATGTGGTTTATGGTCATTCCACCATCATTTGGGATTCCGTAAAAAACGGGATGACCAAAATCCCCATGAAAATGGATATATGACCATCCTCCAATGGCATATCCAACCTACGATATGTTACCACTATACTATCCATTGGAGGATATATATGGTATAAATATTATGACTATACTATCCAACTTACTAATATTGTGGCACATATGTTGCCACTATACTATCCATTATCATCACCCGTCATATATCCCAAAATCTATCCCATCATAAACATCCCACGAAATCACCATTTGCATGGTGGGTTCAAGTCCCATTATATCCATTATATTCAGGATTCCAAAAATAATGGTTGATATAACTTGAGATATTTCACCATTCATGAACCAGTCTGAAGAATTATCAATTATGGAAGACAACTTGAGAAATTTAATTTCACCATTAAATACCAGATAATACCAGTATATACCAATATTATCCATTAAATACCATTAAATTCACTATTAAATACTGGGGAAATTCACCATTAAATACCATTCATGAATCACGAAGAATCCTCCAGTTGATCATCTCAACATGTTCCCCGCTGTCATGATCAAAATCTCCAGACGTCCCACCTGGCTTGACGCACAGGTCCGGCCGGCCCGTGACGTGTTGCCACACCTCAGCGACGGAAACAGCTGGGCTGATATATTGGAGTTATCTCATGTCATCTCTATACCATAAACCCAATAAACAACCACAAAGAACTCAATACGTACGGTTATATTCATAGTTGGGTTTCGATATATTTACAAGCTGGCCCCCCCCAGTTATAAGTGTGTTTTGAAACCCATCTAACTGTATAGTTGTAACCAATGAAAAAACAATTATCAGATTATCATAGTTATAAATCAAGTTAACTAACTCTGGGGCCCCACCATGTAACCGGATCCAAATAACATCCGGTTCGGTGAACTGAGGTGAAACCTATCATGGATATCTCCGCAGTTGGATGGGTTGAAGATGTTGAAATAAACCCATCACTGGAAGGTCATCGCAGGCGCTGAATTCTCCAAGCATCAAAAAAGTGTTACCCTCTGGTAAACATACAAAACTATTGAATAGCTGGCCCATAGAAATAGTTGATTTGCCCATTAATAGCATGGTGATTTTCAATCGCTATGTTAAATTACCAGAGGGTATATGATATTACCATCTGGTTATTCATTTAACATAGCCATGGAAAATGGCCCATTTATAGATGGTTTACCTATTAAAAATGGTGATTTTCCATGGCTATGTTAAATAACCAGATGGTATATCCCCATCTTACATGGCGGTTTACATCGTCGGCCATGCAAAAAAACTTACCGGCGGCACTCACCAGCCATGAAGTTCCATCCTGTGATGTTTACGGTGAATATCTGCATGACGATGTTTTTTTTTAGTTAGCAATAATCAACATGTTTGAATATGTGAAGTAAACATGTGATAAATCATAGTCTTAGGGCGAAAAGGACATCTGGAAGCCATAAATACACGAACAAATATCATAGATAAGCATCCACAACATATGTGTATTTATTTTTTGTATATATATATATATTATACCTCAACAATACACATCCAGGGTATCATCAGTGGCCATTCCAGGTTATTAAAATAGAAGTACCTATGCCACATAAAAGGCCTAAGTACATATGCCCACGACAATATGGCTTCAAAAATGGTACCTGGTACATTCATGTTAGGGTGCTGAAATGTCCACATCTGTTCCCTTCTCAGTTCGCAGTTGGTACTTGAGATCTCCATAATGTGATTTGCTGGATCTATGTCACAATTCCCCCTGAAGATTGCAGTGAAAATTCTCCGTTTCGGTCAATTATATAAATAACGTTTGTGTGCTTTGTGAAAATCTGAATTTATGTTAGATATCCAGTATATAGCAGTTAACACAAAACTAGACCACCAAATATTGATGATAAAACATCATAGAATTGAACCAACATATTTCAATATATAGATACAGTATATACATATATTACGTAATAATAATATATATATGCATATATATATATATATGCGCACGTATGTTTAGTATTTATTTTATATACACTGCCACCACTACATCCCATTATCTCTACAGGACCATTGGATTATGATGTTTGTTAGAAGTATCAACTTAATTTAAATGTATATATTATTATTACATACTATTACATTAATTACTATTGGACATATATTATGACTACATCCCCTATTGTACATCCATGATATTACATATTATATGGGTGAATTTCCAAAACAGTATTCCCATAACAATATTATATGGGTAAATATCCTTAACAATATTCCCATAACAATATTATCTGGCTAAATATCCATAACACTATTCCCAGAACAATATTATATGGGTAAATATCCATAATATTCCCATAACAATATTATATGGGCAACTATCCATGAAAAGAAAAAAACATAACAGAAAAAATTACTATTACAGTACTATTATATATTACTATTGGATATTCTTACAGTACTATTGGACACATATGGATTACTATTATATATTATGGCTACATCCCATATTACTACCGAGGTTTCCTGCTTATTCTCCCGCCGAGCGGGCCGGGCGTTCCATCTGTCCAACGGCGACAGGGGCTGGATCTGTCGCACGACCCGCGCGCCGGTGTCCGCAAAGAACCTCATTGAGGTCCAACGAAATGTTTCGTTACCCCATGGCTTTATGGATTTTTACAATGTGAGGCCCCCAAGATAGCTAAGTTGGTTTATAACTCCAATAACTATGGTTTATGGTACTTATAACTATGTTATAATGTCAACCCTGGATTAATAAACCCCAAACGGTTGTTTAATTGGGAGGATATCATTTAAGTATCAGATTATGACTATTTGGGGAGTACCCCCCTAGTTAATAAACCATGGTTGATTAATCCGGGGTTGACATTATTTGTCATGAATTATCAGTGGTTTATCAAAAGTTACTGGGCTGTGAAAGTTTGAAACCAACTTATAACCTCTGGTAAACTAACATAACTATGGAAAATCACCATGTTCAATGGGTAAATCCACTATAAATGGCCGTTTTCCATGGCTATGTTGAATAACCAGAGGGCATAACCTATCATGTGCTTGGGAAACTCACTTCGTCGCTCCGCAGATTCCCAGTGTTTGATCCGGATTGACATTTGGGGAGATTGTGCAGGGAGTTTGTACAATTTTGGGGGACACAGGGTCAGTACAAAATGGAGTTCCGGATGATTCTACATGGTTTATGCCCCAAATCGGCAAAAAAAGAGTTGCGTATTCCATTGTCTCCCATACTAACCACCAGCTTTTCTCCTTTCACCATTGGCTGGTTGGTACTTTCAACCACCCGATAACAAAGTTAGTGAAAGTCAGCTGGCATCATCATCACAAGCAGGATTGAACATAAAAAAACATCACACCACCAACTAGTTATAGATTTTCTTATACCTAACCATCATTACCCGCAATTAACCATTCATTGGTCATACTCTCAATTGCAAACCGTTGGCATCGTACACCCCCAAAGTTATATTTCATTAATTTATTATTAGTAACCACATATTTTGACATATCTTAAAACTTGAGGCATTATGTACATGTTTTGTTCATGAATGGTTAACCATATATTCAACATATAGCTATGGAAAACCCGCATTCTTACGAGGTAAATCATTATAAATTATCTAATCATCAACGGGCCATGACTTCGCTATGGCAAAAGTCACCTTTTTTTATGGTGCCCATTGTGATGTGAATGTTGGTTTAGTTTCACCCCATGAATACGATTTTGTTATATCATGTTATTGTTGTTAGATACTCATCCCATTAATGATTGATCAATATCCCTCCATAATCACCATGAATCACATTATATAAAACCCATTAATTATAGTTATCCCATTAACTAGTTCGTTATATTTCATCCTATTAATCACCATTAATCATATTATTAAACCCCATACATCTGGGTAAATTATGATATTTCACTAACCTGAATTAAGGCCATTTGGGGATGATTTCCCTTACTAAACATCATTCCCAGTGAGGTCGCAGTGAGGTCGTTATAATTGTCCCAGATATCATCCATAAACCATAGAATAACCATAAATCACCATTAATCACATGATTAATCACCATTATTCCCCATATATCTACCATAAACCATAGAATTCAGCCGCTATCTCAACTGGAACGCTTTATAGCTCGCTCGCTGCGGGTCGTTTTTTCGGGGTCCGGGGCCGGTCCGAGGCCATCCGGGGCCATCCACTCGGCCCATCCGGGGCCCCCCGACTCGTCGTTCCACTCGTAGCCCCAGGGCACTTGGACGTAGGGCCGAGAAAGCACCACGCGGAAACTTCGCCTCAGCGACAGTTGGAAAGCTGGATGGGATGGATAGTTGATGTTTATTGGAACATCTGAAAATGGAAGATTTGAAGGTACCCCCAGTTTAGGCAATCTCCATATATTTCTGGTGTTGTTTTCGTCTTAACATTATTGAATATGTTTAAATATCCTTAGTCAAGGGGTAATCCGCCGACCCCTGCCTAGCCTTGGCCTAGGCGGGGCGGCGCCCGGGATCACCGTAGGTGTGCGGCATGGCCTTGTGCCGGCTTTGGCTTCAAAGCCTCAAAACCTACGCAGCAGCTTT
>Ga0126342_10019352_pt1 | contig 11572 bp, 10 predicted proteins | sample Cyp1metagenome_FD_92528 | JGI IMG/M metagenome (GOLD analysis project Ga0126342, IMG submission 92528) | Coral microbial communities from Lord Howe Island, Old Settlement Bay, Australia - Cyphastrea 1 metagenome | ecosystem: Host-associated > Invertebrates > Cnidaria > Coral ... | reverse complement strand
CCCACACTCCACACTTTACACTCCACACACTTCACTTTACACTCCACACGCTACACTCCACACTGCACACTGCTGGTAACAGGGGAAATATGTACAAGACTGTCAAACATACTATTGCAGAAAAGTGTTCTGGGTCATTGCATATGCATGTGTTTTGACATTTGTGCCATTACCATACGCATTCGGGTTCGTGGGCTGCATCTTGATTCTTTTATATAACCTTTCATGCAATTAATTTCATCACATGCAACCGTTGATATCAATCGATTTACCGTCTCCTTATTGTTTCTTTTACCCTTGCCATCCGTTGATGGGCAAGGAATTTCTTGCGGTTTTGTTTCCAATCGCAGTTTGGTTTTGATTAAATCATGGTGGGCAATCATCGATAAGCAGGTCGTGATAGGTATTAACTAATGGTTAGCTAACGTTTTCTGGTGCAGATTTTTGATGGACAAGAAGACGACGAATTAGAAGCCAGAGTGCGAAGGCCTGAAGCTCAATCGGTGTCACCCTTTTAAAGAATATCTTGTAGATTGTGCGGTACTACTGGTATTCATGTTTGTATTTTTTCGACAAAAAATTAAAAGCCCGGATAACCTCACAAGTCAACTTCTTCCAATACTGAGCTTCAAAGGTTGTAGCGGGGACGGGGAAGGAAGGAAAGACAAAGGAGGTGGTGAAATCCTGTGTGTGAAAATATGTGAAAAGATAGTATGCATGAACGTATGTCTGTATCTGTATGTGCATGCGCATGTGTATGTGCATGTGTATGTGTATGTGTGTGACAAAATTACGCGTAAAAAATGGTAGATGTGAGTTTTTGCCTCTCCTGCCACGCAAAACGACGATGAATGCGTGTCTGTGCCGTACCTGCCACGCAAAATGCCGCGGCGTCACGGGCAACTAAACCAAGGCCAAACGCGCCACCCAGTGCCATCTGTGCCACGCCTGCCACGCAAAACGATAATAGATATGTGTTTGTGCCACGCCTGTCACACAAAACCACGGTGGATGTGTCTCTGTGCCCCGTCCGCCACGCAAAGTGTCGCAGCGTCACGGGCGTCTAAACCAAGATCAAGCGCGTCACCCAGTGCCATCTGCGCCACGCCTGCCACGCAAAACGACGGTAGATGTGAGTTCGTGCCACGCCTGCCACGCAACACGATGGTAGATGTGAGTTTGTGCCGCGCCTGTCGCAGCGTTACGGGTGACTAAACCAAGACCAGGCGCGCTACCCAGCCCATCTGTGCCACGCCTGCCATGCAAAACGAGGGTAGACGTGTGTTTGTACCGTACCTGCCACACAACACGACGGTAGACATCTGTTTGTGCCGTGCCTGTCACGCAAAGTGCCGCGGCGTCACGGCAGACTAAACCAAGACCAAGCGCGCCACCCAGTGCCATCTGTGCCACGCCTGCCACGCAAAACAAAGATGGATGTGACAGTGTGGAACGTGGTGTGTGTGTGTGTGAGTGTGAGTGTGAGTGTGAGTGTGAGTGAAGTTTTTGGAGTGTGAGTGAAGTTTTTGTAGGTGGGAGTGTGTGTGTGTGTGAGTGTGTGTGAAGTTATGGTATGGTAAATTTGTGTGTGTGAGGTTAAGGTATGTGAGAGATGGGATGTTACAAAGATCTGTGTGTGTGTGAGTGTGTGTGATGTTATGGTATGTTAAGTTTGTGTGTGTGAAGTTATTGTATGTGAAGATAGTATGTGACAAAGTTGTGTGTGTTTGAGAGTGTGTGTGAAGTTATTGTATGTCAAATTTGTGTGTGTGTGAAGTTATGGTATGGGAGAGATGGTATGTGACAAAGATGTGTGTGTGTGAGTGTGTGTGAAGGTATGGTATGTTAAGTTTGTGTGTGTGAAATTATTGCATGTGAGCGATGGTATGTTACAAAGCTGTGTGAGAGTGTGTGTGAAATTATTGCATGTGAGAGAATGGTATATGAGAAAGTTGGAGGTAGAGGCAGGCGGGAGGCGGGAGGCGGAGGAGCCGGGGATAGAGAATCAAAATCAAGAATGCCACACAAAATTAGGGAAATTACATATTTATATAATATAAAACATTTTTAGAAAAAATAATTTATATTTTAAATATTATCTATATATATATATTTATTTATATAAATTAATATAATTAAAAAAATATATATTTTTATGGAATATTTATATATATATATATATTGCAAAAAAAAAAATTCTTAATGATTTTCTTTTTTGAAAATTGTATATTGATTTTGATTATTTTTAATTTAAATGATTTATATTTGGAAATAAAATTTTTATTTAGATATATAATAAAAAATAAATTAAATTGGTTAATGGGAGAATATCGAGGGATAGAATTTTTTTCGTATAAAGGTTTATTAAATTAAATATTTTAAAAAAATAGCCGAAATAAGTAATGTTATAACAATATTTTACAATACAAAACAATAATTTACAATATATTTTTAGTTTATTTTTTTTTTACAATGAAAATTATATAAACCATTTATATACGGATATTTTTATATACAATCGTTTTTCCACACAAACTCTTTTATAGACAAACGCTTTTACACGCAAACAATTTTATACACAAACACTTCTACATATAAAGGCTCTTACACACAAACTATTTCTTACTAAGCATCATACAAATATTTTTTACACAAAAATTTACATCATACCTTTCCTTTAATTTCTTTACGTATTAAAGCTTATATACAAAAAACTTAACATTGAAATCGTTTTATTTATAAAATATTTTTATACATAAATAATTTTATATACAGATGTTTTGATACACCATTTTATCATAGACCATCTTTGACATACCATTTCTTTCACGCACATCTTTGCGTTTTACCATTCATCCTGTAATTCCTGCATTATCTGTCCTTCCTTCGACGCTTTTACCCTCAAATTTGTCTGCATTTAGAGGCCCTTACATATAGACGGTCTTGACATATAAACTCCTTTTCATACCACACAATTTTTTATACACAGAAGTTCTAATTACCACCTTCATACGCAGAGAGTTCTGTACATAGACTGCACAGAGATGTTTTACAAAAACACCCGAGTGACTTGTACTCACTCACTTATACGCATGCATGCCTTTACACACAGACGCTAGGACACGAAGAGGCTCTTACACCACACACGCTTTTACGCAGAGACGATTTGACACCAAGACGCGCATATGAACACACAGCGTCTTTTTGACACCGATGCTTTTGCACACACGACTTTTCACAAACAGAGTACAAAATCTTTTCCGTGGAAAACTTAAACATAATAGCTTTTACAGACAGAAAGTACGAGCAGACAGCAAAGATATTTTTTTTACATATACTTCTTTCATACGCAGACGTTTTTCCACCACATACGCTTTCACAGACAGTCTTATACATAAATGATGGCGGACCCCTGTAGCAGGGCTGGTCGACGGCTCTTCGGAATATGTAAGATCTGGTATTACAAAGGTCCATGGGTCAACATCCACTATGCGGGCCCATACAGATGCCCATCTCTCCGATTTTTTGCGCCCGGTGCTTGGTCAAACCCCGTTGCCCCCCCGAAGCTCCGTTGCCAGGCTGCTTCGAAACCACCTTGGGGCGTTGTCCCCAGAGAAAGGGCAAGACTTGATGACCAAATTTGGGCTGGGTAGGCTTTGAGGCATGTACTGCCCTGTAATTTGAAGGATTGTCGCCCTTCACTCCAAAAACTGCCACGAGCTTGGGAGCATTGCCTGGTAACTGGCTATTGGGAAATCTCTCTTGGGAACCCGTTTTTGGAAACTGTGTCTGCTTCCTTCAAAAATGTTCATCGGGACCTTGCTCGGGAAAGAGATTTTCCTATCTTTGCTTGGGAACCTTGTTTAGGAATTTGTCCTTCGGAACTTTGCTTGGGATTTTGTTTTTGCTTCCAGCCTTGCTTGCAGATGGGCTTCGAAATTTCGCTTTGCAAGATTTTTCTTGGAAAGCTCTTCCTGGGAACATGAGCAACCTAAAAACCATGCGTGGGAACGTATTTGTGGGACCCGTACTGGCAACCTGTTCCTCGAACCTCCCTAAAGAATTTGTTCTTGGAACCCGAACCAGTCAGTTCTTAGGAACCTCTTCTTTGCCCCCCGCAGAGGGTTTGAGAATCAAAGGACATGTTTTCTTCACACAAAATTACACAGAGAAGATCTTACACGCAGAAGCCTTTGCACAGAGAGGGATTTGCACCGAGCAGCTCTTTGACAAATCTTTTTGCACACAGACGGTTTTCCATGCAGGAGCTTTCACCCACAGAAGCATTTGCCCAGACAATTTTTCAACAGAGTAGTTTTTACCCATACAGAAGCAAAGAGAATCTTTTCACAGACATGCGGTTCCGGAAAGGAACTTTCAGCACAAACGGTTTTTACATACAGCAGCTTACTCACAGAGAAGCCTTTGCGCGGACCAACTCAAGTTTGTTTTGCAGAGCAGCGTTTATGCGGAGCAACTTTCATGTAGAAAGGCCTTGACACAGAAGGAACTGTATTTACTTCAGGGCTATTCGAATTTACTTTGGGGTTTGAATTCTAGTTTGGAGACATGGTTTTAGATATTGTATGCTTTATTTTATATATAATGCAAGTTTTTTGTTGTACTAAATGCCAGCGAGATGTATGTGTACCCTGATCCGTTCTGGTTATATATCCATCTAGATTCTAGACTACCCCGAAACGTTTTCAATTTGATATTAATTTATTTTCCAATGTCAGACGACTTTTATTTCCTTTTATCATCAGATTTTCTTGTATTTGGGTTCCACCGTTAAGGATTCCATCCCGCTCGTTTTGGATTTGGTTCTCTCCTCACGTTTTAAACCCTCAACACTTGCAAATGCCGATTTAAATTTCCAAAAATTGTTTTTGAAATATTTTCCTCAATTTTTTGTTTGAAAGAATCCCAATATCATTCAGCTGTTGAGATATGAATATGCGTGTGTGTACCATATTCCAGGTCCATTTTTTTGAGTAGATATTATGATATCAAAGGTTCGTATTTCAACTTGTTAAATCATGTATTTAAATATAATATAAATATTTGTTTTACTACAACTAAATATTAATGAATCGAACTAAAAATAAATAAAACACTAGAGGTTCGACTCAGTTTTGGGGGTTCAGATATTGAAATTTTTGAAGTCAAAATATATAAACAAATCAGGTTCGGATGTCTTTTTGAAGTTGAGATGTGGAAAAAATGGACGCCGCTGTCGCGCGAAACAGAGGTCGAAAAAATGCAGGCTGCTTCAGCGCGAAGCACATTTCGAAGTAAAAATAAACAAAACAGTACGGGTTCGGACCTCTTTTGGGGAGTCATATATTGAAATTTTGAACTTAAAATATACAAAACATATCAGGTTCGGACGTCTTTTGGAATTCTAGATGTCGAAAAAGTGCACGCCGTTGTGGCGCTAAGCACATTTCCAGGTGAAAATATACAAAACGGTACATGTTCGGGTAACTTTTGGAGGTTCAGATCTGGAAAAAATGCACGCCGTTGTCGTACGGAACACATTGCGAGGTGAAAATATTCAAACCACAAGGGGTTCCGACCTCTTTTGGAGGTTCAAATTGTGGAAAAGTGTAAGCCGCTGCGGCGTGAACAACACTTCGAAGTCACATGATATACATTACATTACGCTCAAATACACTCCACTACACTAAATTACAATTCAGCAAATTACATTACACTGAATGACACTGCAACACAGATAGACAGGTAGACAGCTAGACAAAATAGACAAATAAAACGGAGAGCTGGATAGACAGGAAGCTGTATAAATAGATAGGTAATTACAAGAGAGAGAGAGAGAGAGGTCAGCTGGGCAGATGATAGATTTGCACAAACAGACAGACAGATCGATAGACAGACAGACGGACAGATAGATGCACCGATAGATACATAAATCAATACATGGAGAAATAGATAAATACATATAGAGATAGATAGATAAACAGATAGATAGATAGACAGATAAATAGATAGAGGGATAGATAGATAGATCGATAGATAGATCGATCGATAGATAGATAAACAAATGGATAGATAGATAGATAGACAGATAGATAGCAGTACACCACGTGGGAGGAAAAAAGCAGAACTAATTATGATCGATTTAATCTGATTCAAATATTTGATTTTGTAACTTGGGAAAGTTAACGACCAAAAAGTTTTTCAAGATGACGTTTGGGATTTTAATATCAGGTTGGTAGATCCATGTCTTTCAAATGGTTGTGTTGTTTTATTTGGAAGTTTAGATTCATGTTGCTGTTATATTCAAGAATTCATAACGATGATACTGCAGGGAATTTGGTAGTTTCATATTTTTTGTACGATCATAACCGTGGGTTATATCATTGCATGATATCTGCCTTTCTAATCCTGTAACGACGTTTATGGTATGAACCTGTCCATTGGATTAGAGAATATTTGGTTGTCCTTTCATGGTGGGTTCATTAATATATTCAATATGTTAATATTTTAATAATATGATTAATATCCTATGAATGATGTATAGATGCTTGGTTTTTGGTCACGAAAATGTACATTTTCACATAAGAGGGGTTAATTTTTTCAATACGAATTGTGTTTCTGACGATCTTTGTTAATCTTGATGGTTTTAGGTTCACCGATATTCCTTAGCTCAAGTTGGTATTAGATATTTCTAATTAATTTTTATTTTGCAGTGTTTTTCGCCTCCAAATAAATTGGGAACAAAAATTCATCAGATTACTTTTGCTGCAATATACCATGGATAATTGCGATTCATAAAATATATCTTTCTTATGTACAGCAAAGAATGCAGCAGCAAAAAAATGGAGAATTACGATTAACCTTCTCATCCTGTTACCTCCCCGTCGCACTTGTTAGATCTGTGTCTCTTTTCTGACCGCAGCTTCCGAACAAGGAGTTACCTGCAACCATCGATCCAAGGAAATGCCGCACCGGATCTTGGAGCGCCGACGTATGTCTTTGGCATACTCGCACCCTTGAATCGATGTAGAAATGCCTGGATAAATTCTGTCGACCGCCAGACGAAGCGAGAACCCTTCTGCATGATCTGGCAGAAAATCTTACCATGTGGCTCATTTTTCGACGGCATATATCGTTGGTTCTCACAGCGAGTGGCTGCAACTGAGGTATATGGAGGATGAATTGCTTTTCCGTAAATAGTTGAAGTTTTTCGATAAGTATTGCTATTTCGTTCCTGATTAGATTTATCCTGAAATGCGACTGCGGCAAGCTACCCGGGCGGATGCTGCTCGGTAGCCTGCCAATCCAGCCGATACCTCGCAGCTGCCTGATGGGCCTTTTGGCAGAGATGGCAATAACCTCGCGTATGATTTTTTTGTCCGCATCGTTACCATCGAGAAGAGCAGACACATGCGGCCATGCGGCCCGCGTCACTCCTAACGGTACGCAAGGCTTCTAACCGCAGCGGCCACGACGCATACCAGGGTTTATGTTTTTTCTGATTGATGTATTCGAGTATTTAAATTTCATTGCCAGCCCGGCCGAAGATTCTTGCCCGTTGCTGTGTGGAAAAAAATGCATTACGGCGACATCGTAAGGGAAACGAGTCGGAGGGATGTGTTAAATTTTGTGATATGTTTGTAGTTTGTTGTGTTAATATTATATAAGAGTTGTTGTAATTTCAATTTACGAATATGACAATCGTCTCAATATACGGTAAATAGATGAATTTGGATCGACAAATAAATCGATAAAATAAATAAATAGATAGCTAGACAGGTACACAAATAGATACCACCACAATATATTACACTACCTTCCACTACACTTCACTCCATTACACTACACTACACTCCACTACAACTACACAAATACACTTCGCTGCACTGCCCTACACTGCACTCAATTACACTCGTTTAAACTATACTAGATAACATTATACTACACTACGGTCCACTCCACTAAACTTCATTCCACTACACTGCACTACACTTCACTGCATTAGACTGGATGGCAATGCACCATAGATTGACAGGGAGACAGATAGACAGACAAACAAACAAATAGATAGACTGGTAGACAGCTAGACAGATAGACATATGAAAGAGAGAGAAAAAGAGAGAGATAGATAGATCGATAGATGGATAGATACACAGAAGATAGGCTGAGAGGAGACCTCAAGCACCTTTCCTTTCGGTCCATCAGTGGCTTCGCTCTGCCATCCCTGATTCACACCAACCAAGCTCTCCTATAGGTTTCCTATTTTTGAAACTTCCGCCACCGCCTTGTGCGGTACTACTGGTAAATATATTTATTTTAGGCCTTTTCTCAATATTATTCCTACTATTACTACTACTACTACTACTGCTATTAGTACTACTGCTATTACTACTACTGCTACTGCTATGACTACTACTATTACTATTATTATTATTACTATTACTAATAGTAATACTACTACTACGACTACTACCACTACGATTACTACGACTACTACGACTACTACAACTTCTACGACTACTATGACTACTACGACTACTACGACTACTATGACGACTACGACTACTACGATTACTACGACTACTATGACGACTACGACTACTACGACTACTACGACTACTACGACTACTACGACTACTACGACTACTACGACGACTACTACTACTACTGCTGCTACTACTACTACTACTACTGCTACCATTACCAGCTACCATTACCACTGCCACTGCCACTACCACTGCCACTACACTACTACTGCTACTGCTACTGCTACTACTACAACTACTAAAACAACAACAGCAACAACAACAACAAATACTAATACTACAGCTTCGACCACGACGACTGCTACTTCTACTTCTTCTTCTTCCTCTATTACTACTACGACTACTACTACTACTAGTACTAGTACTACTACTAGTAGTACTGGACTACTACGACTACTACGACTACTACGACTACTACTACTACTACTACTACTCCTGCTACTACTGACTACTACTACTGACTACTACTACAACTACAACAGCAACAACAAAAACATTAACAACAACTGCTACTACTACTACTACTGCTACTACTACTACTACTGCTACGACGACTACTGGAACTACTGCTTCTGCTGCTGCTACTACTACTACTTCTACTACAACTACTAATACTACTGCTACTACTACTACTATAAGTACATTACAACTAGAGCAACATCAACCACAGCTGCAGCTTCAACTACACCAGAATACAGCTACAAATACAACTCCACTACGCTACACTACACTCCACTTCACGACACTTCACCACCACTACGTTACTACAACTCCAACTGCGACAACTACTACAGCTACAACAGGAACAACAGCAGCAACAACAACAACAACATTATAACAGTACAACTACAACTCCAACAGCACCAACTACAGCTACAACTGCAACTACACTATAATACAGCTACTGCTACAACTACAGATACAAATGCATTGCACTACACGCTACACCACACTAAATCCAGCAGTTGCGTTTGAGGTGACCACTGCAACCACTCCAAAAAGCACAGCTCCAACCACCTTTCGGTCCATCAATGGATTTCGCTCTGCCATCTATGCATCACAACAACTCACCTCGCCTATAGCGTCCTATCTTTGAAACTTCCGCCACCGCCTTGTGGGGTACTTCTGGTATATAGTAAATATTGAAATCTATGTGTTCGTAGTATTTTTGGAATTGTCTTGTTCTTTTTAACTTAGTTTTCTGAAATCTATATTCGAATATTTGGAAATTAGAATTTGCGTGAAACCCTGCATTTTCTTATATAAAGAGATTCCTGACGGCGATGTGACGAATTTTCTTTGGGCGACAGGTCCGGCTCGGCGCTCGGACTGCGCGCGAATGGGTCAGCGGTAATCTTTGAAAGATTGATGATTGATGCATGGTGCCAGTGTAATTGGTGATCCAGGGGCGTGGCGTATTGGTTACCGTCTGGCGCCCAGATTTGTAAGTCACCAGACATCTTTCTCTTGCAGCCGTGTGGCCATATATGCAAAAGATTGGAGAACCACCTGTGCATCATTTTGGTTAATCCCTCACTTCCAACACCCAGTTTCGACTCACTTCCAACACCGCCTCACTTCCAACACCCAGAGCTCACTCCCAACACCCAAAAGATCCCAAAAGTAACTAATTTCCAGCGAAAAAAGCAAGTTTCGGCGTCGGAAGCGAGACAATTTCCATACTTACCATAGGAATTCAGGCGCGACCTACAAAACAATGCACTGAAGTATAAAGAAACTTGCAATGGAAAGTGAACTTCAGTGAAACTCTAAACATTGAGCCATTTGGTGTTTGTTTGATGGGTGGAGAGGGATCCTTCTACTTACATAAGTACTGGCATCAGCCATTTAGGGTTTGGTTGGGGGGTGGGGCCCGTTGGTGGGGAGAGACCCTTCTACATACATAATTACTTCAATTAATAATTTAGGGTCTGGTTAGGGCGTGGGGAGGGATGAATATTGGTGAGAAATGAAGAGATGAAGACATAAAGCGATGAAGATAATGAAAAAGATAATGATGAAAATAATGAAGAAGAAGAAGTAGAAGAAGAAGACATGAAGATGAAGAAAAAGAAGAAGATTATGACAACAAAGATGAAGAAAACAATAATTAATAAGAAAAGAAAAAAAATACGATAAAGAAGAAAATAAAAAAAAACCAAAGCAAATAATAAAGAATACAATGAGAAAGGCAATGAAGAAAAATGATGCCAAAGATGATGATGATGATGATTGATAATGACGATGAATGATGATGATGATGGTGATGATGATGGTGATTGTGATGGTGATGATGATGATGGTGATGACGATGATGATGATGATTATGATGGTGATGATGATGATGGTATTGGTGATGATGGTGGCGATGATGATGATGGTGATGATGCTGATGATGGTGATTGTGATGATGGTGATGACGATGATAATGGTGATTATGATGGTGATGATAATGATGATTGTGATGGTGTTGGTGATGATGGTGGCGATGATGATGAACATGAAGAAGAAGAAGATGATGATGATGCAGTGGCACGTGGCGTCGGGAGCAAAACCGTTTCCGGCGTTGCAAGCGAGTCAAGAATCGGCGTCGGGAGCGATGTGCCGGGCCACAATGTTTCTGTCATGTCCATGTAAATGGTTTGCACGGCAGTCGCGCATGCATGGCGTTCTGGTTCATAACTTTCAAATGCAGTCCCCCTCTTCCCCCAAACTCCAAACACGTTTCAAAAAGATCGATGGGATGCTGAAGCGGAGGAGTGCTATCCCTGTTATACAAGTTTTTTTTGCTTGTGGCAGAGCACGGAGAAAAGACTGACCATGAACCCCTGTCATACATGTCTCTGATTAGTTAGGAATATCTTGACAGCTAAAGATGGATACAATGAAAAAAATGATAAGCGAGTTTGAGTAGCGGGCCCTAGCAGAATCCCTTCCAACCATGTAAGAAACACCAAGCTGCAAATCGGTTCGCGCTGCCACTTTTCCACGGTCGATGGCAGGTCTTCTCATTCAGTCTTGCAATG
>Ga0126342_10019351_pt1 | contig 11573 bp, 12 predicted proteins | sample Cyp1metagenome_FD_92528 | JGI IMG/M metagenome (GOLD analysis project Ga0126342, IMG submission 92528) | Coral microbial communities from Lord Howe Island, Old Settlement Bay, Australia - Cyphastrea 1 metagenome | ecosystem: Host-associated > Invertebrates > Cnidaria > Coral ... | reverse complement strand
CTGTATGTATCTGTATGTATCTGTATGTATCTGTATGTATCTGTATGTATCTGTATGTATCTGTATGTATCTGTATGTATCTGTATGTATCTGTATGTATCTGTATGTATCTGTATGTATGTAACTGTATGTATGTAACTGTATGTATGTAACTGTTTGTATGTATCTGTTTGTATGTATCTGTTTGTATGTATCTGTATGTATGTAACTGTGTGTATGTAACTGTGTGTATGTAACTGTATGTATGTGGAACTGTATGTATGTAACTGTTTGTATGTAACTGGTTGTATGTAACTGTATGTATGTAACTGTATGTATGTCACTATATGTGTACGTATGTCTATGTATGCCTATGTATGTCTATGTATCTGTATGTATGTCTATGTATCTGTAAGTATGTATCTGTATGTATATGTATGCATATGTATGTATATGTATGCATATGTATGAATATGTATAAAAAGTCACAGGCTGAATATTTTCACAGCGCGTTGCAAGTCCAAAGTTGTCCAAAATATTAAAAGGAAAATTGGGTTCAGGGACATCTCTTGTCCCAATTTATTTGACATCCAAGTCAAAAATAGGATTCACATCCTATTTCATTTGAGGTTCGACAATTTCAATTTTTCACGCCCAGCCGGAAAATTGAAATTGCCCCCCGTTATACCTCTCAGGATCTCGCCAAGCCGAGAATCCCTGAGTCTCAGGTATATTTGAAACCCAATTCCAGCATGGTCCCCCCTTTTGTCACACCTTTCTTGTGCTTTCGGGGGGGAGAGTTGGGCCTGAAAGCCCAAAAGCTACAGCGTGAAATCTCAACCTATTCATTTTTAATTACGGGGACGAAACATCAAAAACTCACAGGCTGAATATTTTCACAGCGCGTTGCAAGTCCAAAGTTGTCCAAAATATTAAAAGGAAAATTCGGTTCAGGGACATCTCTTGTCCCAATTTATTTGACATCCAAGTCAAAAATAGGATTCACATCCTATTTCATTTGAGGCTCGACAATTTCAATTTTTCACGCCCAGCCGGAAAATTGAAATTGCCCCCCGTTATACCTCTCAGGATCTCGCCAAGCCGAGAATCCCCTGAGTCTCAGGTATATTTGAAACCCAATTCCAGCATGGTCCCCCCTTTTGTCACACCTTTCTTGTGCTTTCCACGTTCCCCATTCCTACGCCTTTTAGGCGTTTGCTCAAGCTTTTGAAGCGATGAAGGGGAAAACTGATTATAAACAGTACGAAAAGGTTTTAAGTGTGCAGGTACAAGTTTAAACTGAGCTAGCAAAGACAAGCCTTCATTCAAGTAAATCTTTGCTGTAGCCGCTGCTTTCCAGCGGCCCATCATGAGCAGTTTGTCAAAATTGGCATGACATTGCCACCAAAACGTAGCGCCTCCTCGCCTCAGCGAATACGGCCTAAATTGGAAGCTTTGGAGGTGCATGGCTTGTAGAGCATCATTAAACATTTTTCGCCAACCGTAGTAACTAGGAACAAGAGGTGTATGAGGGGGAACAGCTTGCTTCCAGTGCCAAACCCATTGTTGCACTTCACGGACCTGGATGGTGACGCTTTCAGCAGCGCCAGCTCGTTTTCCTGATTTTGTGAGGCCGAGCGAGAGCACAATGGGGGAAAATGGCCCGTTCATGGCAATATCCTGACTGGTCACGTCAAAAAGTTCGCCTGTCCTCAGCAACCCGTAAAAGCCTATTAGGAGGGAAAGCGAAAATCTGTAATCCTCCTGGAATAAACCATAGCCAATCAACCCTTCCAAAACCACCAAAGGAAGCGGTGGTGCCCTGTTTGGCAGCTCGTTAACCTGCCACGTCCGGAGCAGCCGCCAAGTGGCTTGTAAGTTGCCCCGCAGGCGAGGGCTGAGATCTTGGATACCAGCCACTGTATCGGACGCGAGACCACGTCCTTCTCCTGACGCCCAAAGAAATTCAATGTAGTCACTAGCACGGCAGCCTGCTTTGGAATAGACAACCGCTCCCGCTCCAGGAACGCATAGAAGCGTTTTCTTGCTGATTCATAGCGTTTGCGCGTTTTGTCTCCAACGGTTAAATTTTTTAACGTGCCCAAAGCTTTTCGCACTTGTATCCTTGCTGTTTGGTCCCGATCTTCACCGTGATGTTTCACTTTACCCATTTCTTCCGCACGTACTTGCACCGGCGGGATGGTCTATCCGCCGGATTTGTACTTGTGTGCACATAGGTCCAACAGGGATGAAGGTCGGCGGCCAAGAGCAAGGATTGGATGCGAATAAGCGTGCGGCGCATGCGCTTGCTGCTGGTGCGGCCTCTTGCAAGCGCATGCAAGCAAACTAAGCTGTCTGTCAAGTGTATAAACCGTTGGGAACGAATATGCCGCTTGAATACCCACCAACGTACTGTGGTCAGAATTGCCCTCATTTCCAAAACGTTGATGTGATCGCGGTTGTTACGCCAGGCCCAGCTGGCGACATCCCGCCAATGCCACAGCTGCGCGGGCATAGTAGAGCGTAAACGCTGGAATTTGACCAAGGTTTCTGAGGAGGACTGAAGCATGAGGTCCTCCCCCCGAATTGAGACCAAGCCTTGCAATTTGCTAACCAATGCTTTTCCTCCGGGATGTAGCGTTGCTTTGCGTCGGTGAAGGCTGGGTCGCAACAGCAACCCTTGCAGAGGCGATGAGTAGCCAGGGGTCAAAAGCTGGACAATTTGCTGGGCCCCAAGTTGTTTGCTGAGTCCCAACACGGCGGTGAGCTGGTTAATTAACCAAGCAGCTACTCCCACATGCCAGGGGTTGCCCACCAGGGTCAAGCGAAGGTCGTTGTATTCAGCACCTTTCTGTTTGCTCTTTGGTTCGCAGGCTCAGGTATATCCCAGGGGAAAACCCATGAGCACCTCTCGCTCGCCAATCAACGGGATTCGCATATCCCCCCGCTTGTTCTGAAGACAAAACTTGTCACGGTACTGATAGGGAGGAAAGCGGTGCTGATCCAAACGCCAGCGCTCCTGTTCTTGGGTGTTTGTCTGGAACAACCCGGCGGGCCTGCGTCCTGGCGAAGACCGCGGTCTCGAAGTTGTAAACGTAGGCAGAGACTCACCTACCAGAGTCCAGCCTTCTTCCAGAAATTCTCCCACCGGAATATCACAGGAGAATACCACTTCTTGGTTGGCGGATTGAACTTGTACGTTGGGGTCGTGACCCTGGGGTAACTCCCAGGTGATCCAATATAGCCGCGGCCGGTGGCAAAGGGTGAGCCCCCAGGCGTCGATGTGCCAAGGTTGACGCTCAAAGGCTGATGACATGGTTGCTCTGTCCTCCTCTGACATTGATGCAACTGACTCGATCAGCTCATGGACTTGTGCCCAAGGGAAATACTTCTTAAAGAGGCAAACTATCCGAGGAATTTCCGCAAACAAACAACTGCGGTGGTCTCGTAAAGCTCCTCTTCGGTCGCAATTGAGATTGCTGACACCCTGACAGGGCAGTCCAGCCCCAATCAGCACCAAGCCGGCGTTTCCAAACTGTAAGGCCCAGCTTTGGACTAGCTCTTCTGAAATTGTAGTCACATCATTGTGGAGCACTGCGTCCGGAAAGTAGCTTTCCACCACTCGTTGTCCATGTTTGTCGATTTCGATGCTAATGTGGCCAGCCATTGGCAATTGCAACAAGTCACAAGCCACACGAAGTGCACTAATGCCGTCAAAGAGCCCCACCGACAAAATCTGGATAGCATCATGTGCCTCCGCGACCTCTCCACGCACGGTTGTTTGAGACGCTCGGAGACCGAAAGGAGTCAACCCACGGCTGATGCAGACTCCCCCACCTACTGTTGAAGCGTCGCTGGCCGAGACGTGTTCCTGTATGCTGGTTCGAAAATTCATCTGAGCCAGAGGAACCAGGGCCAGGAACCTGATCAGCTCGAGCTGCACCTGGTAAGGGAGCTCCAGTGCAACCACAGGTGGGTAGCGTTTCAGGCTTTCCATGAACGGCCACACCCCGTTAAGGGCACATAGGAGTGGCCTGCGAAAGGTTGCCACGTAAACCAGGCCGCCAATGACCACTTGAAGCTCACGTAGGGTGGATCTCCCCCGGGACAGGAGTTCCATTGCCAACATGACATACTGCCAGATCTTGTCTGGTTTTGGGATTGCAATCCCCACGTCCCCCATGACCCAGGCCCATTGTACCTCGGCACGCAAGGCACGCACCACGGACTTCTTAGGGTGGCGGGGCAACCCCATTGTTTCATAGGCCTGACGGATGGCCAGGGTCTCATCGCTGGGTCGACCGGCCACAACACTAGCTAGATTGGCGTCAGTCTTTTCTAGTTGGTCATAGTTGTCCAAGTAGATTCTGTAAAGGTTTGGACCCTTGGGGAACCCTTTGTCTCGTCGTATCTCCTGTTCGCCACTGAGCCCAGCATGGTGAAGTTGGCTGGCCCACTTGATCACATTGCGATGTACATGTTGGGATATCCCCACACTGTTTGCAAATCCCATTGGTAGAACCCGTGCCACCAAGACGCAATCCACGTGTTGAAGTGAGGCAGGTTTCACCTCGGACGGGACTAAACGGTTGAAACCCATGAACCGTCGCCATGCACGGGGAATGGAAAAGCAATAGTAAAATGACCTGATGTCTTCACTTGACAACAAAGCTACCTCTCCCTCCTCTAGGAGATAGGCCGTCATAGTTCCCAATGTAGGAAGCGTGATTAGATCACTTTTCAAGCTCTTGCATTGCATGTTCAGTGGGATCATATTCATGATTACCCTCTGGGCCTCTAGGCCAGAAGCGTCATACTCCTTTTTTCCCACGGCGAAAAGGCCGTTAAGGAGGCGCCTGCCTCCCACCATTGCAACGTCCTGCAAGGGCATGAGGTCACATATGCCACGCTGTATGAGCCCCTTGCAGAGTGCCGGCCAGGAACCTTCACAAACAAGAACTTTGGGGGGCTTCACCGCAACCCTACTTTCCTCGGGCAACAAAAAGTCTTCGAAGTGATCCACATACCATCTGGTGCCTAAGGAACAGAACTTGCTAAGTTCCAACATCCCGACCCGCTCTGGTAAAGAGCTTTTGACTGCCTCCCAGTTGAGCGGCATTGCTAATTTGACTTCCTCTCCCGAATAGTCAACCCCTTTAGCCCTGAAGAAAGACCCAAAATCAATTTTTGGGGCAGGTGAATTCCAAAGGGGAAACCGCTCCAGTTGAACCCGCACACTTTTTGCCAAACTCGGACACGTCATCACCGTTTGGCGGTCCAAGGTGTCTTCGTCCTGGCCCGCTAGCAACTGTAACGCCCGCAGTGCCACGACGTCCCACCTACCTCTGGGCTTAGCGTCTGGAGAGATGCTAGCCTCAAGAAACTCAGGTGAAACAACCCGGTTGGAGTCTGAGGCCAAGGGCTCGGACTTGCAACGCAACAACACATCCAAGCACCTGTCCAGCACCAAGCCCAGATCCTTGAAAAACCGCAACGAATTTGAAAGTTGACGCACTAACGCGCCAATCTCTGCAAGCCCCCCACGTTCAAAGGAGGGGGGCTGATCCCCACCTCCCTCAGCGCCACCTGAGGGGGCAGGCGCCCAACCATGCGTCTCAGATGCCTCTCTGCCAATCATCGGTTGTATTACTCCCCCACCAGGAGTACCCGGCCCCTCCCCAGGGCCACTTAATCCTTCTTTGCTCCTGTCGGGTTGTTTTTTGCCTCGCCTTTGCCTTTGTGATCGCTGTCCTTTCCTTTGCGCTTCCCTTTTCCTTTGCTGCCCTTGTCCGGGGCCGGGAGGTCCTGGCGAAAAGTCCGGCTTACCGGCCTGCCGGCCTGTTGCAGAATCTTCTCCTCCTCCCGCGCCTGTTTGGCTGCCATCTGCGTCTCCGGGGCGCTTGCCGCCATAGTCTTTTCCATGCGAATCAATTCGAATTGATTAGCCACTGAGTAGTGGACACCCTGGGAAACTGCTTCCAAACTTTTCATCCGCTGTACTGCGTAATCCATAGCTATACTTGGTTTGCCTTGCAGCATCCGGTCGACAATAGTTGCTAACGTCATGTACTCCCTCGCCATGGGGGGGCTGACCTTGGTCGCCACCTGACTCCGAAAGTACAGAGTCGCCATAGGAGTAATTGGGCCTTGGCTGCAATCCATCTGGTGACCTTGTGATGTCACCAGATACTCCTGACAGTCCTCCAGCCACGCATTGGCCAGTGTTCCCGGGTAGTTGTCTGCAATCTCCTGAACCCGGCGCCCTTCGGCAAAGAGCTGGGTCCGGCTCTTGAGGGACCCCGGCTCGGTGCTGCTCGAGGAGCTGCTCTCCACGCTCCCACTGGATGACCGCCTGCGTCTCCTGCCCTTGTTCCGGTCGCGGCCAAGCCTCCTTGCTCTCCTCATAAACTGCTCCCTGATCTTCGGGTCTGGGTCTGACCCAGTTTGGTTGAACAGAACTGAGACTGCAACCTGACTTTTGGCTCTGACCCTTTTCTTCTTCTTGCTCCTGCGCTCCTCCCGACTGGTTGAACTCCTGCGTCGGCGTTTCCGGCTGCGGGAGCGCTTCCTTTTCTTCTCTTCTTTGTCTCTTTTCTTGGGACCTCCCTCTGCCAAGGAGGTCTGCAGGGCCTCCCTCCTCAGGGCCGCGGTCTCGTCCACTTCGTTGGCGTCTCCGGGCTCCCTTACCTCCTGTAAGTTTTTCATCCATGGCTCGCTATCCAACTGGACCTTCTTTGCGTCCTCGGCCACCACCACGTTATTTGCCCAGGAGGGGGCTTCCCAGCCAGGGCTAGGAAGCGCTACCACCACCTCCCTCTGCACCTGACCTGATAGGTACTTTAAGAAGTTCTCGTGTCTTGTACCGGCCACCTCAAGTCGCAAACACGTGCGCCCGTCAACTCGCTCTAAGCTTTTTGCCTCCCCCGCCAATTCACAGGAGGCGTCCCAATATTTGCCCTTGATAGCCAATGTCCCAAACTCAAACAACTGCGGGGGGCTAAAACCACTCACCTTCTGGTAGCCCCCGTCGCCCGCCACGTCCGCGGCCTCTATCTGGGCCGCCGGGCGCCGCCTACCGGCGCCGCGAACGTGAGCGGCGGGCCGGCGCAGCTTGGGGGGCATGGAAGTAACCAGACCACCCTAGCTCTCGAATAGCTTGATCCCGCTGCCGCTTCTTCCTCCCTCTGTTCCTGCCCCACTTAGGAGGAGCTGAGTGACGTGGAACCGGCCGCCTCTCTAACGGAGCTCGGTTGTCGTCTGCCCACCCCGGGGACCTGATAGGAGAGACTGGTCGCCTTACCCCGTCACCCCTGGGTGACCTATCCCGTTTCGCAGGAGGACTCACTAACCTCCCTCACCGCGAGTTCAGGATCAGGCGAGAACTCTCCCTCTTCTTCAGACTCCTCCGCTTCACTTCCTGAGATGTCTGGTACTTCACTGCGGGCTGGCGACGGCTTTACCTTGGGAGCTGTAGTTTGCAGGGCTCTCTCCTCGGAGATAACGGCTGGTGCTGCTTTGTGGGTGGCCTGCTCCACGGCAGCAGGGGGCAATGGGCTGCTTGTCCTTGTTTTCTTCTCCTTCTGATCGTTCGACTGACGGGACCTGGAAGGCTTTGACCTCCTTCTGCGTCGATGGCGGCTGCGCGATCGGTGGGCTGCTTTTGCACTTTTGTCCTTGGTTTTCTCTCTCCCCCTCTCAGGAGATTTTTTCGGGCTGCGATCCTTGTCTCTTTTCTTTTTCTTTTTGTGCTTGTCTTCCTTGGCCGGCTGAGTGACTCCCTCACCCACAGGAGTTTTATCTGGCGGAGTTGGCAGAGATGGCTGCTTAAGACGCTGTTGTAATTGCTCAGCTAACCTCTGGCTGGCTGGTTGGGAGGCAGCTGATTGTAGACCCGACTGGCCAGGAGAGAGGTGTGGCGCCCTCTCCCTCTTTTCCGCGGCCAAAGTTTGTAGTTCAACCTCGACCAAGTCCAGGAGTTCCGCCTGGAGCAGCCGAAGCTTGTCCAAGGCCACGGCTCGGAACTCAGAGCTCCGGTCAGCGGATACACACAGATTGCCCACTCGCGTGAGTGAGAGGCAAACTGGGCAAACACACGACAGGCCACTCCCTCCAAAGGAGTGACCTGCCATCCACTTTACCCTGAAAGCCCAAAAGCTACAGCGTGAAATCTCAACCTATTCATTTTTAATTACGGGGACGAAACATCATGTATGTGTATGTATGTGTATGTATGTATATGTATGTCTATGTATGTCTATGTATGGATATGTGTGCATATGTATGTGTGTGTATGTGTATGTATGTCTATGTATGCGTATGTATGTGTATGTATGTGTATGTATGTGTGATGTATGTGTATGTATGTGTTTGTATGTGTGTATGCATGTGCGTATGTATGTGTGTATATATGTCTATGTATGTGTCTGTATGTGTCTGTATGTGTGTGTATGTGTATGTATATGTATGCATGTGTGTATGTATGTGTGTATGTATGTGTGTATGTATGAGTGTTTGTATGCGTGTATGTATGTTTGTATGTATGTGTGTATGTAGGTATGTATGTGCATGTGTAAGTGGGTATGTATGTGTGTATGCATGTGCGTATGTATGTGTGTATGTATGTGCGTATGTATGTGCGTATGTATGTGCGAATGTATGTGCATATGTATGTGGGTTTGTCTGTGCGTATTTATGTGCGTATGTATGTGCGTATGTATGTGCATATGTATGTGCGTATCTATGTGCGCATGTATGTGCGTATGTATGCATGCATGCAAACATGCATGCATGCATGCATGCATGTGTGTATGTGTGTCTGTATGTATGTGCACATGTATGTCTGTATGTATGTGCGTATGTATGTGCGTACACATGTGCGTATGTATGTGCGTATGTATGCATGTGTGTATGTGTATGTGTGTATTTGTGTATGTGTGTATGTGTGTATGTGTATGTGTGTGTATGTGTGTATGCATGCATGCATGCATGCATGGATGCATGGATGCATGGATGCATGTACGTCTTCATGCATGTATGGCTCCATGCATGTATGGATGTCTGTATGTCTGTATGTATGTATGTGTGTATGTGTGTATGTGTGCATGTATGCATGTGTGCATGTGTGCATGTGTGCATGTATGCATGTATGCATGTATGCAGGTAAGCATGTAAGCATGTATGCATGTATGCATGTATATGCGTGTATATGCATGTATATATGCATGTATATATGCATGCATATATGCATGTATATATGCATGTATATGCATGTATATGTATGTATTCATGTATGTATGTATGTATGTATGTATGCATGTGTGTGCATGTGTGTGCATGTGTGTGTGCATGTGTGTGTATGTGTGTATGCGTGTCTGTATGCATGCATGCATGCATGCATGCATGCATGCATGCATGTATTCATGTATTCATGTATTCATGTAGTCATGTAGTCATGTAGTCATGTAGTCATGTAGTCATGTAGTCATGTAGTCAAGTAGTCATGTAGTCATGTATTCATGTATTCATGTATTCATGTACTCATGTATTCATGTATTTATGTATTCATGGGTTCATGTATTTTTGTATTCATGCATTCATGTATGTATATATATATATATACATAGGTATATAATCCCTTCCTCCTAATACTAAACGCCCCCCCCATGACTAAACACGGCAGGTAGTTTTAAGTATTAGGGTGGCATTTATTATTAAGAAACCCTATTAATAAAATTAAACCCTTAATAATAAAAATTACGTTTTCCCCTCTCAAAATCAATTAAATTTCTTTATATACGGCGATTAAAATATTGCCAAAAATTGGATTTCGAAGCTTCCCCCTAATACTAAATTAAAAACCTTACAGTAAGGAATATAAAAAACTTAAAAAAATCGGACGGACCCTGATAATAAACACCCCGGGGTGAACTAGTTTTTAATATTAGGGGGGAAAACCCACAAATGGTAGGTTGATGTTTAAATTGTTTTCTAAAGGGGATCAATTAAAAGTCAAATTGGCCAATCTGAAATTTTCCAAAATTGGAGATGGACACTAGTTTTTAGCATTTGGGAGGGGTTTAGTAATAGGAGGAAGGGATTATATATATAATTCATATGGATTAGATATATTATATATATATGATTCATATGGACTATATATATATACATTCCATTTATCCCATCCGTGCTCCCCTTCCAGTTCTCAGGTTCTCAGCAGCCCAGCGACATCTGGGATGGTCCATGATCTGCAGGAAGGAGTGCAACAAGGAGCTGGTGAAGACCTCAAAAAGTCGATCCAGATTCAAGTGATCAATGGGAAAACCATAGGAAAACCGGAAAACCATAGGAAAACCGGAAAACCATAGGAAAACCGGAAAACCATAGGAAAACCATGGGAAAACCATGGGAAAGCCATAGGAAAACCATGGGAAAACCATAGGAAAACCATAGGAACACCATATGTCAATGGATTGGTTTAAGGGAAAATCTCAAGGAAACCCATGGGTTTTACCATCAAATATAGGGGGTTCCGGTCCCAAGTTTCCCATCTTGCAATTCTGTGAAAGTGATCCCTAAGGTCCATATGGTCCACAGTTTTTGGATTGAAATATGGATTAAAATCTGGGGAGTGGTCCAACGGAACACATTTAAGCGCCAATCGTGAAAGGAACCCGGCTCCGCGGCTCCCGACCTTATTGAAATAGGTGCCAAGTAGCCATGAGCCACAAGGAGAAGAACTGGAACCAGAAGTTCCTGGGCTAAGGCCCCTCCCGAGCAACGAATCGAAACTTGAAACTGCCACCCACGACAACCATGACGGGACCTGCGAAAAATCTCTGAGAATTGTAGTCATTGAAGTATTGCAACCCCCCAACCACAGAAACTCGGAACAGGGCCGCTCCCACCACCGAACCCTCAGCGCACCTATGCATCACAGAGATAGCGACTTCCGTCTGAGATTTCCGGGCCTGACTAGGGGGGGGTCGCATCAAATGATCCCTGGTAAAGTAAAGAAAATGCACGTGTGGATGGCGTAAAAACATGTGGGTATTTCTGCACATGGTGTACATCGTAGACTCCAATATGGCCATTGGAATGGGGAATATGATGATGAAGCAATGGATTCAGGGGTACCCATTTTCGAACAAACCCATATGTTGCTGGTGGGACCTGCAAATTGAGAGTTGTCTCCCTGGCTCCTCCCATCTCAGCACCACCTCTCTGCTGGATGTCCCACGAATCTTAGCTGGAGTATAAGCCATGTATAGCTGGATATCCCATAGAATACCATGCATGACTGGCTTACACATATACATATAATATAAGCAAATATACATATATACATATATACATATTTACATATATATATATATACATATATACATATATACATATATACATATATACACATATACATATATACACATATACGTATATACGTATATACCTATATACATGTATACATAGATACATAGATACGTATATACGTATATACATGTATACATATATACATATATACATATATACATAAATACATAAATACATATATACATATATACATATATACATATACACATATACACATATACATATAT
>Ga0126342_10019350_pt1 | contig 11574 bp, 11 predicted proteins | sample Cyp1metagenome_FD_92528 | JGI IMG/M metagenome (GOLD analysis project Ga0126342, IMG submission 92528) | Coral microbial communities from Lord Howe Island, Old Settlement Bay, Australia - Cyphastrea 1 metagenome | ecosystem: Host-associated > Invertebrates > Cnidaria > Coral ... | reverse complement strand
TCCAACCACTCCAAAAAACACAACTCCAACCACCTTTCGGTCCATCAGTGGATTCGCTCTGCCATCCATGCATCACAACAACTCACCTCTCCGATAGTGTCCTATCCTTGAAACTTCCGCCACTGCCTTGTGCGGTACTACTGGTATATGTATAGATAGATTAGATCAGATCAGATTTGATTGGATTGGATTGATGGATAGATAGATAGATAGATAGACAGACAGACAGATAGATAGATAGATAGTCAAAGTTTATCGCATGTTGTCCCCCAATATCCCAGTGCACTGGGCATTTCTCCAAGATCCAGGCTGAATCACTTCCAGTGAGGCAGCAGCGCCTAGGCTTCCAGGGGGCACCCTTTACGATAGCCCTACTGACCTCATTCGATGGAGAGTTACACATGGGAAATCCTATGGTATATATGGATTTCATGGGATTTAGTGGGAATATCCTGGGGTTTTGTCGGAATATCATGGGATTTGCCCTCCAGCAAACTAACATACATAGCTATATAGAAAACCATCAATTTCATATAAGAGGTAAATCCTTTATAAACCGGCCGTTTTCCATAGCTATGTTAAATGACCGGAGGGCAACCATGAGAAATGTGGATTTCACATGGCGGTCAACAGTGTACCCTCTGGTAATTTAACATAGCAATGGAAAATCACCATTTTTAATGGGAAAATCCACTATAAATGGCAATTTTCAATAGCCATGTTAGTTTACCAGAGGGTAACCAAGTTATTGAGCAGAATGGTGGTGAGTTGGGGGTTTAAAGCATGGATACATAACTATGGTATTCTAACCCCCTTTTTGTTGGGATATGGGGGCCCGATATTCAACTATGGTTATATTAATCCACCTTTTTATTGGAACTAGACCCATATTCAGGGTCAAAGGATAACTTGGTCAACAATTTGCTTACGAATTTTTGAATGTTATAACTCCAGTTACTAAGAAGCTATCATGTGTTAAAGGAGAGCAATCATGACCCAATAGGGTTGCCCATTATATCCCAATCTGGTAGTGATGGATCTTTATCCCCCCCATCATTGAGCAAATTGTCCCATAGCTGTTGACCTGTCAGTGAATGGTTCACCCAGACAATTCCGAATTGTTGCTGGTGGATATCTCATGTCTTGGGGAAAATGTGATGATAGTTTCTACCCCATCAAACCTACCACTCACATTTGAGAACAGAATGATTGCGCAAGTTGGAGCCCATTCTTACCCCATTGATTGGTGTACTCCCGTCCCATACTAAATGCCACCCTAAAATCCACCCATTTCTATTGGATCCATTCATTTTGACGCGTCCAATTCTTCAGTATTACGGGCCACCTGGGTTTGTCCAAGATTAGGGTAGCCCCTGGGAGGGCTGCGTCGCTTTTTGTCGAACCGGAACGGAACTGCAACGTTGGAACCCTGGAACCTTGGAACCTGATGTTGGGTTGCAAAGCCGGCTTGATATTCATAGTTCTTGGCAAGTTTACTACATACCTGTGGTTGTATTTAACCCCCGTTCCATCCCCATGACATGTTCCCTGCATTTTCCCTATGAAAATTACATACACTTTCCATTGGCCCATCCCCCATGTCCACCTTCTTTGGGCGATGCATCTGCCAGTCGCCGGGCCTTGGGATCCAAGGAAGCCAACAGAATGACCATCTTCAGCCAAAACTCACCTTTCAACTCATTTTGTTTGGCTGATTTTTGCCCATGCTGGGTTTTTTTAACTGAGCGATGTGAGCGAATCCAGCAAGCTTGGGATATAACCAAAGTCAGAGAAGTTGGGGGAAGGGATTAGTTGCTTTCATAGATGATATGTTGAAGCAATTTTCATACAGAACTATTTCATGTCTCTCCAAAACTTGTGTGAACTATCCAAGGCTAGTCATGAATTGGCCATCGGCCTGGCTTGTGCTTGTGAAGCCGCCAGAAATTGCAGTGATACGACCAGGATCCAACCTGATACAGTAGTTTTCAGGCGGATAGCTCCCCTATTATTCCCAAATAATCCCAACATTAAACCTTGACAATCAACTGGGTGTCTCAAAATGGAGGTTACCCCAAATAACGTGATAATTCATTGGGTTTTGGACTTTGGGGGCACCCTATTTTCCGACAAACCCAAACGTTACTACCAGGTACAAATAACGAAACATCGCCAACGCCAGGCTCAAACAACCTCCAACAGCGCCAGGTTCATCCCATTCATATTATAGGCCCATGCTGTGGTCCCAGTTGTGATTTCATCCCCATCCGTCCTGGTGGCTTTGGGGGTGTTGAATATAGTTGATAAGGTACATCCCTTTTAATCTTCCCTTATATCCCCATGCCCTTCTTCATATTCCCATCATATCACCCTTAGTTTAATTCCCATGTACAAAGAATAGGCCATAAAATTCCACTCCCCATTGATCCCCATTAAATTCCCATCATGAGGATATAATGGGCATATTACTTAGGGATATATATATATACACACACACATTCACCAGCAAAGATCAGGGAAAATAGTCCAATCTTCTTGAGTATGGGGATTATCCATATATCCATATATCATTATATTAATATAATATATATAATATGTATTTTATATATATCATTCAACGGGGATTTATTCCATACTGGGCATATTCCAATCTTCACCTGTTCCCGGACCGAGATCCAGCTGGGTCCGAGAACCTCTTTGTGGATCTCTTCGGTTTCCTTAAGGAAAAGGGTCAAGGCATTGGGGACCCCGAAAGTGATGGGGGAAATCATGGGATTTTCATAGCCTAAAACTTTGGTTTTTGACTTTTACCCATTCACATATAGTACATCCCCTGAACACTCAAATTCATTGCATCCGGATGCATCTGGTATGTGTCAGTTTGTCACAGCCAGCCGAAACCACAAAATGTAGATGGTTGGCATCTCAACAAAATGTGTCTGGTAGAACGGGAAAGGTGGCATTGTGAAGACATGAAGCTCTTTCAAACAGCGTTCCAAACGAAACATTGTAACCAGGGCCAAACCCTCCCGATCCACTAGTTTGCAATCATATGAGGAGGCAAGTCCCAGAAGTGATGGGAAACATTATATACAGGAAAACCATGGAAAACATAGCAAACCCCCATATTTCCATGACAAAACCAGCAGGTTTCCTCCAGATTTTCCGGTCAAGCTGCAAAGGACAAAGGACTCAGTGTCTCAGAAGCATGATCGTAATCCAGTGTTGTACAGGATACGACAATATACGTAAATAATATATATATATATAATTATAACAGTATATATATATACACATATAACATACATATAATCATATAATAATATATATATACATACATACAACTTGTAGTTCGTAATTTACATACATACATCAAATGATATGTAATTCATGTGAGATGTCATTCATATATATATATACACACCCCTGCCATGGGAGCCCCACCTGCTCTCCCAGGAAGCCAGGCACCAACAAAGCCCTGGCGGACGTAACATATCCAATGTAACAATAAATGGGTGGTATAAACCGTACTCAAAATAGTAGGTTGGTTATTGGCTTTGCCACATTCCATATTATATATATATTATACATATACAATCATACATATATATATATACGTACATACATACATATATCATAATGTACATACATGGATATACATGTATATATATGGTCTATGTGTATATATTATATATTGAAATTACCTGAATAAATGGCCGCGATGATATCCCAAATCGCTACAGTATGTGATGTTTGACTCAGACATTTCACTAGCCCTTGCCATCTGTTTAAGCACATGTTGCCTGGTGTGTGACCTGTGGTGTCTATATGTGTATAGTTAAAAAAGACATGAGAAAGTTCTTCAACAAATTTCGCTATGGTTTATGATGGTTTTTGCTTTAGGGTATATCAGATTGCCCATCTTCAGCTGGCTAGTTCTCCCTCACCTTCTTTGCGCTCCACCAGGTTTGGGGAACTTTAGATGATGACCCCGGCCAGACCAGTCCTCGGCCCGGAAAAAGTGCTGCACGGAACACACAATCAATAAAATTCTCATTTGGTCAACATCCATTTTGGTCACCACATTTTGGTCATCAAATGTGCAGAGTGATTTATGTGACCAAAATGGATGTTTCACCAAGGTGTTGGTTGACCAACACAAATCAGGAATTGACCCACAAAAAATGGAGAAATTGATCAGCAAACATAAAGTTGACCTAACAAGAACGCCGAGCTCAGCTGACCAGAAATTAGGATAGAATTAAGCAATAAAACATATGTCTACCAAGAAAAGATTGGGGGATGATCAGCAACAACTTGGATTTGACCAACAATTGGTTTGACCAAAATGGGAATTGACCACCAACAATTGGATATATTTTGGGACATTCCCTCAAGTGATTGAAGATGGCCATGAAAATCCGCCAGAAATGTAGATAGATGTCCAATTGATGCACATGCTCGGGAGAAGGCATCTTTGGGACCGACCCCAAAACACTAGAATTCATGCTTCCAGACTCCAGTTCAATGATTGGGCTTCAAGCCATTGAATACTGGAAGACCCCGTGAACGAATGCTGGTCAAGTGCCCGCACCCCTGCAGAGATTGGGGTGGCTTCCTCCAACCTAGGCGATGCCCAGGGCCACCGAAGTTCTTCATGAGTGAAAAGTAGCGAATCATCCGACTGTTTGATACTGTGCCCTGTCTTTATGCCGGTATCACATAACCAAAAATTATAGGTCATTTATAATTCAATGAGCACTTTAATACAACAGATCAAAACAGCACATAGAATGATAGGTCTGATAGGTCCACTACAAGTCTGCACGGCACCACAGGTCTCCCGGTGTCTCCCGGTGTCGCCGGGCCACTCCAGCAGAGGGATCTGCACCTGAAGCATGCTAGTGACAATGGGTATGTAGTCCTCCGCATTGAATTCAAGAGATGGATCTGTACGGATCTGTACGCGTATGTATGTACACCTATAATATTATATATATATATATACGCATACATGTACATATTGCAGAGAATATCATGTGTACATATGTGCGCATATTGTGGAGAGTAGATTAAATTAGATTTACATAGGCCATGACGAAGTGTATGGTGCCTTTCTAAAGTGAGGCTGGGATCCCTCTGAAGTGATTGCAACTGGGAATTACCGCCAGCAACCATGCCAGTAGATACAGGTACGGAAGGTCACTGTTGGAAACTCCTACTTGAACAGTCATATTCCATGGCCATGTCCCGGAAAAAAAAAACTCATCCACAAATAGGTATATGATAATTGAACTATCAGAGTATTCCATCATATATTCCATTCCACATGTCCTATCAAATCATGTCAGATTCCATACTCAAACTCTTCATCCCAATGGAAAGCATGGAAACGAGCCTCCGCCTCTGCCATGCCAGCTACATGGGCCACCAGCTACGGATGCCATGACGGGCAGCAAGCCCACCACTTGTGGAAGTTCGTTACTTCTTCAAACACCCTCCGGTTGTTGAACAGGTTGCTATGGAAGATGGCCCATTGATAGGTGATTACTTATGAAAAATGGTGATGTGTATTCATTGTTCATTGATTCATAGTTATGGATCGTTTAGTGGAGGGCCTCCATGAAAACGGAGTGGGAGAAGAAAAAGAGGTACGGTGATTCAACCCACTCCTTTCTGAAACCCCTTTCTCCAGCCTTCTGGCAGGATGCAGCCCTCCTCAGTTGAAACCTGTGCTTGAAACCTGACGAAACCTGGCAGCATGTTTTCACCCAATTATTAGTCAGCTTTAGTTCCCAATGATAACAAGAACCTGGTGGACAATCCTAGCGAACTAAACCAGCCATAGTTCTGGCGGATGTCCCAGCTGCCGGCACTGACAGTGCCGTTTTGAGCCGATCTCGCCGAGCTGAGATTTGCACAGCTGACGAAAAAACACCACGAGGATCGGGAAATCCATGAAAATCATCTGTAAATCATCTAAATGTGGCAGTGTGTCAAAACCTTGTACCCCTGGTGAACATCAAAATAGCTGGTAAATGGATGTTCATCCCCCTAAAAATGGTATTAATAGGTATTGATCCATACCCATGTAGCAAGTGAGATGTAAAATAGAGAGATGTTTCTGGCGTATTTGCCAACAAGCCACTTCGCTTCGGGGGAGGGCATGCATTCGTTTCCCTGCTGAAATGAACCTCCAGTCGTCGCTGGCTGATAACATGTGAGCAGTGCCCAGTGAACACCCAACGTGCCATGTAAGAACGTCGTGGTCGATATGGGTCTCCAGAGCGAATCATATATATAATATAAAGTATGATATAGATTCAGATATTAATATATATATATACATACATATGCATATGTATATATGCTATGTTGGATTGTGATCTCAAACTAAAGAAACAGAAACAAACAAGAGTTTGAGGAATTGCTCAAATGAGTATGGGTAAAACTTTAAAGCCCTGAAACCCAAACATTGGCTGATCATAGTATATAGTTCAGTGACCTATCCCATGGGGGTATCTACCAAATTTTGGCTCACTACCATTCTGATTGATCTAAACGTACACTGGTTTGTTGCTTGAAACCCCATGTTTGGTTTAGGCACAACAGTGCACAACAATTAAAACCACATGTGTTGTTCCTAACCATGGTAGGGAGAACCCACACGGTTCCTAGAGGCCATTTTTCCACCAAATTTGTTCCACGCGGCGGCCTTGCTGTCGAGATCGCGCGCGCGCGTTTCTTTGCAGCGTGCTTCCACTCCGTTATAACTCTGGTAAGATGGAAAACCAGCCATGATGCCAACTGTTGCATGTTTTTTACTGGATTACTCAAACGCTTTGTACTTCTAAACATCTACATATATGAATATAGAAAGTAAACCTATAGAAAGTAAACTTGTGCGTCAAATGAACATCCATGGAAAGTAAGTGATATATGAATATACACTGTGTCTCTGTGTGTGTGTTGCATATTTCTGCATATTTTGATGCAAAATAACATCTCACGGCTAGCATATGATACTGTCGTCTGCGGCGATTCCCAAGGCCTGCTTTTTCACTTCGCCAGACCTGAGGCAGCATGCTGTTCCATCAGGATCTTACCATGACAAGCGCCAGGAAGGTTTCAGCCTCCAAGACCGGCGCCAGGCCTGGTTAAGACCTCGGACCTTGTTCTGGCACAACACCTGCGCGAGTGGGGAATTGCGATCCGTTTCGCGGAAGGTAGTTCCTAGCGGTTCCAAGTTTGATGGGGAAACTAAGATATCCAACAACTACATCAAATCATATCAATTCACCAAACGTTCCCCATGTGTTTTTGACTTCAGCATGATATAAAGATTGACCATGTGCTAGTGGATGACTTTGGGCATGAAATGTGTGACCAGTTAGCCAATCCACATGACAGGCTCCGTGAAACTGCGGGGATTTCTCAGGTCAGCTGAATTGTTGACAAGGCTTCTGACCGCCTAAACCTAAAATATGGTTTGATCTGCAAATGGAAAATACCATAGGATACCTCTAAAATTGCCATTAGGTAATAGGGGAAATGCGGTTCTAAACCATCATTTTTCCGAGGTTTTCCAACCATCAGGTCCCAAACCCTTGGATTCAGCGTGGATCAACGGATCAACCAGGATCAGAACCCAAAAATTGATGACGGTCCACCCAAAACTTTCGAGAATAGATTCCGCCATACTCTGCCGCAACTTGAGCTCATTTTTGTGGATCTTTGAGATTTCGATCCAAACAAACGCAACTATCCAGGGTGAATTGGTCGACCTCCAAGCTCTGCGTTCGTTTAGCGCCTGTCAAACCCAAACCGAAGCCCTTGGGGATGATGCCAGCCTGGCGGTTGAGCCATTCCCTCGTTGATGTTTCCCGATTGCTTCAGGATTTGATAGGATCACCATCTGGATCACCCAAAACATAACCATCAACCAGGGATGAGCTGCTTATTGCTCATTCAATGCTGCTGAAATTCTCATCAAAACAGTGAGTAAAATTCCCAATCGTGCTGATTAATTCTGATGTGTTGACTGTTTCCGCATCTGTCCCAGTCCTCATTTTGATGTTGGTTAAATTCCTTCCATTTTTGTTTGTTAGATCTCTAATTTACTATTGTTTGTCCCAAAATTTCATTGATTGACTCACCCAACTACAAAGCTTTCTGAAGGATAATTGACCATTGTTCAACATTAGACAGTGTTTGTGCTTAAACAATGATTATGTACTTATCTTGAACAGCCGTATCATCATGATTAACCAGTACAGTTGGATAAAACCAATGGTCAGTCGACAACAACTAATAGCATTTTTAACCTACCATTATATAATTACCATTACCAGCCATTGGGTGCTGATTACATCAATAACATATTAGTTAATAACCATTAACAACATCATCAACCAAACCGAACACTATTGACCAACCAGTAATAACCTTGTTCACCATCCCCCTAACATTAAACACCCCGATTCTATGGTCCCAAAAATGGGAATATGATAATGGGATATTGTGATGGATAAATCCAAGGTTCTAAGTTGTTGTGGCAGATTAGCCATTGTTCACCATTATATGTAGACTTGGATTTGCTTAAGGAACATGCAAAACATGAAACTTAAATATTCCCTATATCGATTACCCAGTCGTAGTGGATTTCCAGAAAATGTCAAGCCATCTTCAGCAAATCCAGGTCAAAAAAAAATTAGGTAAAACATAAAAATGCGTGGCAAAGAGTTCTCCCCAGGCCACGATGGTCACGATGGTAGGCCTTCTGATTCGCTGCACGCATCTGCGCCACGTCCTCACGCTCGGCCAGCTGGGCATAGCACGGGTGGCCTTGGACGTGACTCCGAGGGATGGGGACCTAGTGACGTAGGGAGGGGATGTAGCTATGGAAGCCATGGCCCATAGTTAAATAGATAATAAAAATGATGATTTACTGATTTACCTACTAAAAGTTGTGATGTTTCATAGCGACCTTGAATTACCAAAGGCCAACTAGATTGAGTTGGGGTTTGTTTGGGTTTATGATTACTATAACTGCAATTAGATTGGGGTTACAAACCAACGTATAACTGGGGCACCACCGATATAGTAGGGATATAGTGGGGAACTATGGATAAATATGGGAATATAAGGCTACGGTGAGAGAACATGGTGGGGAAATTTGCCGCTCTGGAAAAGTAGTACCTTTACTTTTCTATCTTTTGGTGCGTGTTGTAAGCATCACCTATATACCTATATAATATTGCATAAATATATATATATATAGAATTATATATAACATTATATAGCACGAAAACGGAAAATGGCAGGAATATAGTGGGAATACCTGTTTCAATAATTGTTGGAACCTCAAAAATTGATGCAAGGATAGAGATAGAAAATTACATAAATTCATTTCCTTAAATTCAAATTCAGAAGGTGGATCTTCAATATCTATCCTCACATGTTTCAAACAACAACAGTAAAAATAAGTCGAAACAGCGAGGAAAATATCTGTGTGTCCGAGAAAGGGGTATACAATGGTGGCTAACCAATGCCCGATTTTCAGACATCCCTTCCAGAAAAGCACTCACAAAGGTTAACGTGTTTTGAAGCATCATTGACCCCTACAAGGACATGAGTCAAATCATGAAGGAACAAAAAGGCCCCGATACTTTATGATGCTTCAGACTTCACATCCCCGAGGATCGAATAATCTGTGGTGCCTGGGTTTTCCACAAATACTGAGCACCAGGCAGATGATCTTGTTGCCCTTAGATGTGCTCCAAATCACCTGAAGCCGACCATGAGCAGCCCCGCAGCTCACCCGATGACCTGGCCGGAAGGGCCTTGTAGTTGGACTGCTTCACCTTATCGCATCTGAAGCACATGTAGCCCAGCAAATAGTCCTGGCACCGCTTTTCAAAGGGGGGGCCCTGTGTCTCATGAGATGGATGTGTTTCAAGTGTGTGTGAAATGTTGACCAAACACAAAGGAGATTACTCGAAAAATTCGGGCTGCCAACCACTGCTGTCCATGTCGGTGTGACCCCGCCATCCCCCAACTTTGCGCAAAAACCATGCCAGCTTGGCATACTTTTTCGGCCTGTGTCGCGGCAAGGGGTGCTGACAGGCCCCGGTCCCGGGTTGGTCATCAAATTTACAGCGTTCCAAATCACCAAACCAAACATTGGTTTGAACCTGTAAAGACATGAAAATAAATGCTGACGCGACCCTTCATCCACCATCATTGGGATTGGCTGGGGCACCAGCACAATAGATTCACAATATCATGCAATATCAACCTTTGAGTTGGCTAAGGGTGGTTTGAGGGTCCAAGCAGAGTGAATTTCGTAGCTGTGTTTCATGATTTGTTTGGACCGCAAACAGCAAGCATTAGTAAGTTTTAAGCTTCTAGCATGCTTCTAGACCGTGAAACATCAGCAACGTTGGTACCTTAGCGCCCCAAGCTTGGAATGAAACCCTCAATCCCTGTTTCAACCTCACAGGGCCAGTTATTATAGCCACTTCCATCATCTTGATATCATGATGTTTTTCGCTCAGTGCATGACTTCGCTCCGCCTCATCTTGGACTTGAGGCCCTCATCATCAAACTGGAACTGCGGGACTGGATCAAATTGTTTCAAGAGCTTCACCGCACGATTGCGCTCCTGGGACGGCGGTGTGACCCAGGGCTGACCCAGGCCTCAAAACGCAAGTGGTTGCTCCTGGTACACGTATACCTACACATGTATTCCCTTTGACCGGATGTTTAAAAGTTTGCTATGGTATAGATTGCCCATTCGTAAATGATAAATATTAAACATGGTGCCCTTATTCCAGTTTATTCCAAAGCAAAATTGTTAGTCGTTATTGGATGGTAATTCTGAAAGTGCAGGGCAACTGAGCCCGTACTCTGTTGGGAGTGCAATATTGGACTATCGGTCTGACGAATCCTTGTCCTGCATAGATGTATACATTGCCATCCAAGAATATGTAGCCGTTTATTTTGCGGAAAAATAAACCCTGTACTTCTGTGGTTGAGAGATTATTTGTCCGCAACTTTCTTGTTTGATTTCTCCATATCCCAGGTAAATAATAAGTTCCTGATTCAAATTGCATGTGACAGCTCATGGGGATCTTACTCAACATACCTCTTGTTGCTGGGTTTGTTCCCATGCTACATTGGCAGTGCCGGCTGGGTATTCCTTGCCCTGATGTTGTTGGCATTGGGTGGTCTGCGATTTTCTGTTGAAACCCCACAGTTGCCAGTTCACCTAGCATTTGTCATGGTGACATCTCATGTCTGTCATGAAATTTGCATTTTACTGAGTGAAACATCCACAAGAAATGGGACGAATGAAAGCATGTGTATGTGTATATATAATATATTATATTATATTATATTATACTATATTATATTATATTATATTATATTGTTTTATATTATATTATATTATATTGTATTATATTATATACATTAAAATAATACATTAAAATATATTATCCGCCGACCCCTGCCGACAGCAGGGGGAGCGCGTCAGAGAAGAGATTACAAGCAACAAGTGTTGTGCAGTGCAAG
>Ga0126342_10019349_pt1 | contig 11574 bp, 14 predicted proteins | sample Cyp1metagenome_FD_92528 | JGI IMG/M metagenome (GOLD analysis project Ga0126342, IMG submission 92528) | Coral microbial communities from Lord Howe Island, Old Settlement Bay, Australia - Cyphastrea 1 metagenome | ecosystem: Host-associated > Invertebrates > Cnidaria > Coral ... | reverse complement strand
TCATTGACATGCCGCGCGCCTGCAAGGGGCTGGACAGCAACCCCGTTGTGCCGTGTGTCTTTGGCAAGAACGGGCGGCCAGCGGCCCCCAAACCCGGCAATGAGCGGTGTTCATGGTGCGACCTGGCCCTTTTGGAGAATGTCTCCAAGAACCCCAGCGGCCGCAGCCGTCTTCGTCAATTGTTTTGCAACTTCACCCCAGAAGTGGCGGCCAAGGCTTTGCTCCGCGTCCCTGAGGAAGTGAAGCACCATTTCGGAACCGAGGAAATGGAAGCTCTTCGAAAGACTGCAGAAGAGCGAGCAGCGGCTGCCCGAGCACGGAAAGAGGAAGAAACGCGCAAGCATGTTGCGGCTTTGGCCAAAGCCTCGCCGGCGTTTGCTGCTCGGGCCCGCTCGGCTGGCGCCCTTCCGGCGGAGAGCACGGAGGCAAAGCGACAGCGAAAAAAAAAGTGACCGACCCAGAGAGAGCTGGGTCTGGACAGGCATCGGCGCGTCGTGCGCACGGCGCAACAGCAATGCTGCCGTGACGGGCACGGCCCCCGGCATACGCAGCGAGGTTGAGGCTGGGCTGCCGGTGTACAGGGGCAGCCCTTCTCTCACAACTGCAGGAAACTTGGAGCTCGAGCTGCAGCCTTGCCGCCCGCAGCGAAAACAGGTTCGCGTTTGCCTGTCGACAGATGTGTTGCACGGTCGTCATCACCGCAACATGTTGCCACCTAGCAAAGCAAACTGGATATTTGAAGAGACATACGTCAGAACGTAGCATGTGTTTGGACTTTTGTCCCTGTATGCATGAAGGCCGGGTCGGATTTTTGAACTAGTCAGATTCGCTTTTCCCAAACAAATACCTTGTGTTCTGATTTGTAGCAGCTTTCGTCTCAAGCAGACTGTACGTACGCGACCCAATCCGCTTCCACCTGCCCCGCCGTCGAAAGACAGTCTTGCGATGGTCCATTTCGTGGAGATCACCTTGCTGTACAGCCTCGAAGAATTCCTGGGATGGGTGCCAGCACGTTTTTTGCACCAGCCCCACCGAAGCGCCAGAACTACGGAAACGACCCTGCGACTGCGACAAGCGTTGCAGCGCCTCGAGGGCACCCGAGGCCCAGGCACGCACGCCCTCGACTACACCACGCTGACAAGAAGGCTTTGGGCGCAAACCATCGGGTTTCTCCGTCAGTTTCGCACCCCCGCCGGCGTGCAAGCCCGCCGCCCTTCGGCATTGGGCGGGCAGCCCGTGCAAGACATCGTGGTTCGCTACGTGGGAGCGCAGGCCTGGCACCAGACCCGCTCGCGTGCCATCGCCCCAGACGAGCTCCAGGGCATCTTTCCGCACGGCGGTTCAACCGAGCACTACGCTGGCTCCGAACACGCGGGGGACGCTTCGGATACATGGAATCCACCGCCTGTCACCGGGCTAGCAGGGTGCGAAGTGTTTGCGGTGGAGTGCGTTCTCTGCGGGCTCGAAGTATCGCTCCGGATGACGTACCGCACAGTGCTGCCCAGTGATCAAGCATAGAAAGGCCCGAGGTCTTTTTGAGCAAGGCCTCAAGGCACAGGAAGCCTACCAGCAGAACGGTGGCAACCACACTTACACAGGGTTGCCCCACGTTGCAGAAAAACCGGCCGCGAAAAAAACAGACTGCCAACAGGATTTGATTTGACACAGAGTATAAAAGGTCAGTCAAACACACGTGTTTCGTCCTAGCTTCAAAGTGTGACGGTGGTGAAACTTGAGGACAACATAGAACTTTTTTTTTCTGACATTAGCCGCGCCTGCTCGAGCCCGTATTTTTTAGCACTCCAGCCTGTCAAGAAACGAACCCAGCCGTGCCATGGTTCATTTCCTCGATGTCAGTCTTCTGTACTACCTCATCGAAGAATTCATGGGGTGGCTGCCAGCCCGCTGCCTGCACCAGACCCACCGAAGAGCGAGAACCCCGGGAACGAATCTGCAACAAGAACTGCAGCGCCTCCATGGCGATCAAGGCCCAAGCATGCACGCGCTCGGATACTCCACGCTGGCACGAAGGCTCTGGTGCGAGGTGGTCCTTCGGCTCCGTCGCTGCCAGACGCCGCTGATCCCACATCCGCTAGCCAGTGCAGAGCGCAGGGTCATAGTCAGGTACCAGGACCAAGAAGAATGGCCCACGGAGAACATTCGCAGTCTGGACAGAAGTCGTCTCCTTGAGGCCTTTCCGCAAGCCGGCTTTGTCCCGGCCTTGGAACTTCTTCATGCACATGGAAACCATTTTGCGCGTAGCGCAATCCTGGGCATTCAGCGAGCCGGACCCCAACATTGCATCTTCACTAACGTGGTGACCGTCTCGGCGATGCTGATGGGCTTCGAAGTGCTCCTTCGGATGCGGTGGCAAACCGTCGTGCCGCTGCCTCGGACCACTTGAGGCACGGACCATGACATCCGACGGGCCGTGCTCCACAGGGAGCACGCTTCCTTGTCGGCAGGGAACAGCACAGTCCTGCCCCTGGAGCGGAAGTTTCGTGCCAGCAAGCCTGAAAACAAAGCGGAACAATGATTTTTAACCCCGGAAGCCTCCCAAAGGTTAAGTAGATTTCATGATAAGGTCTTCTGCAAGGTCGTCTGGCAGGTAGAGCCCCTCTCGTATGGTAGCTTCTCGATAGCAAGAATCGTTGCACCAAAAAATAAATACCAGTGACTGCTGGCACCAAGCACCAAGAAGATTTCGCCCGCAGCCGTCTGGTTCACAGCTGTCCGCAAGTCCTGGCCCCCCTCTAGCCGACAGACGCAAAATGGCCTCCGGTGACGCACGCGGCCTGTTCGATAGCCTGAGCGCAGCACCCAAGAGCCCAGGCGGAACGACCACAAGAGGCGCTGCAGCAGAGCGCCGCGACAAGTTGTATCCCTTCGACGCCGCAGCAGTGCAGTGTCTCAACCCCTACGGGCAGTCCCGGTTCACGGCAGAGACAACAAGCAGAGTGTGGGACATGATCAACAAAGGTTCCAAACGCGTGCGTTTCCACTCGGAGCTTGCCGCAACCGAGAGCTACAGGGTAGGCGTCGGTCTGAGCCGAACGGCCGAAACGCTCAAAGAAGGCATCGCTTCCCTCCAAGATGATACCATGAAGAGGGTCTTGAATCAAGAGCTGTTGGACAAGGCGTTGGAGGAAGCCAACACCTTGCTTCCACACCTGGAAGCCCTCAACTTCGGCAAAGGCTCCGAAAAGGGTTCGGAGACAGCAACGTCGCAAGGTGGAGTCAGCGGTTGCCCCGCCAAGTGAAGAGACGGTGAAGGCGGCCGCAGACGCCCTGCGCGACTGGCTCCAGAAGGACGGAAGCCCCCTCCGTGGACTTCTCTCGGTGCTTGCAGCTGGCGGCAGCATTTGGTCTGCGCACGTGGCAGAGAAGGTTGCCAGGTCTGCGGTCCTACACAAGCCGTTGGAAGGCCCCGCCATGCGTGAGGCAGCGCTGGCGCGACGCAAGGCCCCTGCCCAGCAGCAGAGCACTGGAGCAAGTGGAAGCAAGGACGCCGAAGGTCTCTTCAGTGGCTGAAGAGCAGCACTTGTCGGAGAGGCCCGACCAGCACAGGACGGCCCTCCTGAAGCGACGCAGCCACCAAGCGTTGTCAACGCCTCAGAAGTAGTGAGTTTGTTTGGTGGCCCGACCAGTACAGAGGGCTCCTGAAGCTGAGGCCGTTGAAACATCAGTAGACAGAACCTGCCCCCAGAGAGGTTGCAAGCTTTCGTTGGCACACAGACAGCTGGCAACGAGCGGACAAAGTGCGTGCAGAAGCTCGCCAACCAAACCTTGCAACAAGTTGCACAGTTGCGCAGTTGAAGGATAGGACCACTCGATTGTCAAGCGTTTCGCTTTCTTTCCCTGTCTTCCGCAGCCGTTTTGGTTCACATACCCGAGCATCCGGGAAACCACCCAAGGAAGTAACCTTCGCAGCCAGAAGCTCGGATAGGGATCATCTCGAAGCTAAAGCCAAGCATTTTGACATGAAAGTGAATCATGGGGATTAGCAGGGATCCAGAGGGGGCACGGGGGTATTAGCCAACTTTCAAGCCGGCGCTGTGACAGGTACATGCCGGCAAAAGAAGCCGACGGAAGAGGCAACTGCGTAGACACGGGACCAGGTGCGACTTCACGTTCATGTTTGTCATTGACCCGTGATCACCATGGATTATCTATGGCTGCTCGTTTCATCTGCGCACTGCAATTTTTTCCGCAGCCGCACGGGTTCAAGAATGCACACTTTGGGATTTTAGCTTTAAGCAGGACCTCAGGGAAATGGCGGTGAGCGTTTACTCCTTTTACCCCAAAGATACCCCCAAGGATACAAGCATATAAAGTCGCATAATCGTTCAACAGACCCAACCAACTGGAAAAAGTGTTTTTCGCTTTCGGTTCGTTTTTTTGTCGGCCGACAGTAGAACACCTCGGCCGCCATGGTAAAGCTTTGCCGCGGCACGGCAGAAGGCCAAGCTTGTGTCTTTGGAAAAGAAGGCACACCAGCCCAGCCCAAACCCGGGAATGAAAGGTGCTCCTGGTGCAGCCCGGAGCTTCTGCAGGCAGTTTCCTCCGATCCGAAGCGCCGAGGGCGCCTGATCTTTGTCGACCGCAACTTCAGCCAGGATGTCGCCACACAAGCCATGGGCCGTTTGCCGGCAGTTGCGAAGCCCATCTTCGAAGCAGCTCGCAAAACCGAGAACCCTTCGAGCACCAGGGGCGGGGGACCCCGCAAGAGACCAGCCAGTGCAGAGACGGAGGAAAAGCAAGCCAACGCCAAAGCAAAAGCAGCCCCAGCACTCAAGCGCCCAGCGGCTCCTCCATTGAAGCGCCCAGCGGCTCCACTGAAGCGCCCCGCCAGTCGTCCACCCAGCCCACCAGCAGAAGAGCCCCCCGCAGCTGCACCCGCGGTTGCGCGGCAAATAGACTTGGCAGCCACACCAGACCTTGCGGATGCCGAAGCAGCTCTGCGCGCGTTGGCCAAGGCGATCGCCCCGCAGCTGCAGCCACATTGGATTGCCGGAGATGGGAATTGTTTGTACCGTTCTGTTGCCTTGCAAATGGAGCAAGGAGAAGCACACCACACCGAGCTCCGAGTGCAAAGCGTTGCAACAGCAGAAGGCCAACGGTTTCATTATGCTCAATTTTTTACAGAGCAAACCCCAGAGGCCGTGGAAGCTTGGGCAAGAAGCATGCGCACAGATGGGCACTGGGGAGACGACATCTCCTGCCGGACCTTGTGCGACTTCATTCGAAGGCCCGTCATCATCTGGCGCTCCGTGGAGCCAGATCAAGACCCACACTGCTTTGTGCCCCTGGAGCACACAGCCATTGGTGTAGCAACTCCGGTCTACTTGCGCCTAGAAGAACATGTGGCTGGGTCCGAGCACTACACGGCCTTCCTTTGGACCCCGGCGCCGCCAGCAGCAGAGGCAGGGCCCCCACCAAAGAAACGCACACCTGCAGAAGCCAGGGAGCTACACGGTTTGGATGCCATTGGAGATTGGGGAAAGCTTGGCTTGACGAGAGCAGAGTACCAGGCCCTTTTGGATTTGGACCTGTCCAACCTGACGTCTTTGCAAGCAAGGGCAGCGTTTCAAGAAACAGTTCCGGATCTGCGCCTCACGTTCGTGGACGCGCAGTTTTTCCGTGACTTGAAAAAAACAAAGCGCAGGGAAGACGCCAAGGAGAAGTTCCACAAGCAGCTGGCGGTCATCGAGAAGGTGAAAGCAGGTGTCGAAGGAGACCAAGAAGTCGTGAAAGCTGTGCCAGGGGTCGGCACAGCCTTCGTCAGGGCCGTGCGCAAGCAGTTCGAAACCATCGCAGAGAGCTGTTGGCGCGCCGAGTTCAGCAAGATGTTCACGGTGTTTGGTCTCCACAGCAGCGGCCGCGCCTGGCACCAAGAGCCCCCGCCCAACGAAAGTTGGGCAGCCAAAGCACAAGAATGGATGCGGGTGCCTAGCTGGGTTTTTTGTCCAGAATGCGGCCGGCGAGAACTGAAAACCGAAGTGGCCTGGCAGTGGCGTCGCAATCCGGAATCCTGCGTGCAACGCCCTTGCCCTCACGGATGCGACCTGCCACCCCAGGAGCTGCAGCAAGAGCTGGAGGAGCCGCTCGAGTCGAAGAGCTTGAAAGCCTACGTCACACCTCAGCTAGAACATTGGCAGGCATGGGTACAACACATTGCGCCCGAGGCCGCGCCCGAAACCCTATTGCACCAGGTGGTGCCGGCGGAAGACCTGCTTGCCCTGGGCCTCGTCAACCTGCACCTGGACTTCGCGACCCGCCGGGGAGGCAAAGCCAGCGTGACCAGCCGCCAAAAACAGACAGTGATCCGTGCGAGCTGGAAGCCCAGCCTCCCCACGGAGGCGCTGCGCTCCGAAGCCGGACGCCGCGCCTATGAGTGGCTGTGCTCTAACAACAAAACCTATGAGTTCTTTGTGGAAAAGCACAAGGCCGTGCTTCGGAGCCAAGCGGCTGGAGAGGCCCACCTGTGGATCCCAACAGCAGAGCTGCTCCTCGGTTTGCCTGGCCTGGAAGTCGCTGCTCGGCCGTGGCTGTACCCCTACACAGGCTGCGGCGACACAGACATCGCCCAGCGACTCTCAAAGCCCTCGGCCGCATAGCCGCAGCCTCAACCCCAAGTTTGAAGACAAGCAGTTACCGCAAAGTGCTCAGCCGCTGCAGAGACTACGCCTCAGATTTCTCCCTCCAAGCCTTCCTCTACGACGTCTCCATGGCCCGCACCATCAGCTCGGTGGTGAATATTGCCGAAAGCAAGAAGATGGCGCCCGAGACCTTGGCGTCAGAGATGGCCGCCTTCGAAATGTATTGGCACAGGGAAGGCCAAAAGTTGGAAGACATCTGCCGTCAGATGAACGGCCGCTTGCCAGAGCTCTTTTTCACGTTGGCGCCTGCAGAATGGGCATACCCGCTACACCAAGGAGCTTTGCCCCCCGCCAAAGATGAAGAGCTGAGCCAGCACCAGATCCTGCTGACTCTCCACATCTACAACACCATGCAAGCCCTCTTGAGAAAGCTGGTTGTGGAAGAAGGAGACGCTTTGGCCCAGTGCGGCATCGAAGAGATCCTCCACTGGTGTATGCGTTTCGAATTCCAGAAAAGGGGCACCATCCACGTGCATGTGATTTGCTGGATCGAAACAGTCCCCAGCATCCACCCAGAGCAGCTCACCGGAAAGACCGGGGGCCACAAATCCACTTTGGTCGCCTTGCTGGAATCCATTTTTCAGTGCAGCGTGGATGTGCAAGGCGGCAAGTGCAGCAACAACCTTTTGAAGTATGTCACCGGCTACGTCACCAAAGCTTCGGATGCGTTGCAGTTCAGGAGCAAGGACCGCAACACCTCCAGCAATGCAGAGGATGCAACCCGCTGGCGCCAGATCTACCGTCTACTTTGCAAGCGGTCGCCCTTGGAGCAGGAGATGGCCATGGACATGTTTGGCAATTCTATGGTGCGGGCTTCCTTCACAGGCGCGCTAGTACACGCGCCCATACCTGGCAGCACGGCAATCAACAACGACAGGCACCTCTACAACGCCTACCAGCAATGGCTCGTGAACCCCCGGGTGGAAGGAGATGCCAGCCACGACCCAGCGCCTGCAAAAACCAACTTCATCGAGTGGTGCAGGTTCTTCGATGTGAAGAAGTTCGTGCCCGACAGCCAGCAGCCACAAGACATCCACGGCCGTCAGAAATTCACCTACACCCTGCGGCGGCGCAATGTGGTCGGACGCGGGGCGGGAAAAGTCTGTGCAGTGGCAATGTCCTTTCCTTTCGAGCTCCTGGACATTTACATCGGCAGCTGGGCGGCAACCTTCTTACGAAATCAACCGGAAGAGGGCATTTGGCCAAGGCCGGCCACTGAAGTACCAGAGAACATGGTGCACTTGGCGGCGCTGCTCCTGCCGCGAAACGGAGAGAACATCGTGGGCCGCAAGGCTTGGGAGGCAAAGACCGAGGACTTGATCCTGGCAGTGGAAAAGGGCCTGCACGTCAGAGGCCTGGGCCGCGATCGGGTTTGGACCTTCGCTCACCGCGCCCGCGCCTGCGCGATGATGCTTTGGGATGTTTTGCAAGGGCAAGCCAGGGCCGCGGACTGGAGCGCCAACCCGCTCTTCCGCGCACCTGCCCGCAGATGGTCCCCAGAACAGCAGCAGGTACTGACTGCAATCGAGCAAGGCACCAACATCACCGATGCCAACGTTGCTGCAGCGAGCCAAAGAGTGCTCCAAGTAACAGGTGGCCCTGGAACAGGAAAGACTGAGGTGGTGATCGCTGCCGCACTGGCCGCCAGCGACCGCGGCTTGCGCGTGCTGGTCTGCGCCCCAGTCGGCCTGCTTGTATCTATGTACAGGCCGGTATCTTTTGACCATCAGTTTTTGGATTTCATAGTGGCGTTCTCGATATGTAACCTGATGCCCTCCGTGTGGAAACCACAAAGTACAATGTCCTGTATAAGGGGTAGGGGGTGGCCCTAGGATTGTTGCGGCAATCCATCTTCTAGTTTCGATATATAGTGATGCATATAGCGATTGTTCCGCGTTCCCTCGAATATGTGCGAATCAGAATCCCTTTCCCGCTGCCAGGCTCCGCCTACCTCCAAGCAACTTGATCACCATCGAGACAATCCATGCAGCTTTCAAGGTTTCAAGAGACCGAGACGCGCAATATGACCCACCAGGGCGATTGCGGCACTACGACCTGATCATCATGGATGAGGTGAGTCAGATCGACGGAGAAGTCTGGAGATGCCTTCAGGTTGCCCTCAGCGAATTGCGCCCTTGCCCTTACGTGGTGTTTGTGGGGGACTTTCAGCAACTGCAACCAGTCCACGGAGAGCACCTCTTGCACCAGGCGTGGCAGCACGAGCAGGCCAGAGGCCAGTTGCAACGCATAGAGTTGCAGCAGCACGAAGCGGCCCGGTCAACCGACCCAGACATGCTCGCGTTCCTGGCGTGGGCAAGAGTGCACCAGCCGTCGAGGAACTGCCTGGAGAACTTTTTCCACGGACGTCGGCTGTCCAGAGACAAAGACGACGCCGTGCGGCAGGCAATCGGCATCGAGCGGGCCACAGGCAAACAGTTCACCTTCCTGACGGTCACCAACCGTGGGGCGCAGGCTTTGAACCTGGCGCGCCTCCGGGCGGAGTTTCCAGGAGCAGCGGACCGCATCGAAAACATGCACGAGTGTGTGGTAGGTGACCCGACAGCGGACGCTGGTCTGCTGGTGCTCCAAGAAGGCATGCGGGTCCGGCTCACACGGAATCTGGACAAGGACAGAGGCTTCGTGAATGGCAACGTTGGAGTGATTGAGAAGATGCTGACCAAGGACGTGTTCATTCTCCTGTCCATCCAGGGCGCAGGATCTTAGTTCATCCCGTGACGGACAAGGGCGAAACATTTGCACCCTGCCCGCCTCGTGCTGGTAGATTGCTAGTTTATCTATTTGTGGGTGTTTCCTTTTTCGTTTTTTTCCCGTCCGAGCCGGAATGAAAGTGGGCCCCTTTCCCCACGTTATGCCTCAGGTACCAGTGGTCTACGCCTATGCCACGACGATGAGGCGCGCCCAAGGCTCCACCCTTGAGTTAGTCGGCTTGTTCTTCGACCGAAGGCGTGCCGACCGCGGCTATGCTTATGTCGGTGCATCCAGAGCCAAGTTCAAGAACGATGTATACCTGCAGGGAAGGATCCGCAGGTCGGATTGGCTGCCAGTCGGTGGCGACCCCCGTGGAAACGAACAATCGTCGCCAGGGCCTCTGAGCTGGTCGGATTCGGATGATGATGCCTCAGGCAGTTCGTCCCACAGCGACGAGCAATCAGACGAAAGCAAAGAACCATCCGATGACGAGCCGGACGACCCCACTGCCTGGAACAAGTTCCGCCCACGGGCATGGGAGGAGCCTTGCAGCGATGAGGAAACCGAGGGCTCAGAGTATGGCATCCAGTTCGAACCAAGGGATGAGGACGCTTCCATCGCCAATCCTGATGCGCCCGGCTTGTTTGAATGAGCAAACTGCTCCCGAAAGTTGCGGGCAGACAGGCACACACCAGAGAAACAGCCTCAGAGCCATTTGCACGGCCACAAGAGCTAGGTACAGGCGTGGCCGGGCATCAGCTTAGGACAGGCAAACACAGGACAGAGAAAGAACGTCAGCACCACGCGCACTGCCACAAGAGCGAGGTATCCGCGTGGCCTGTGGAGACCAAAAAAAAGTACTGGCGGAAACAGCGTCAGAGCCATTCGCACAGCCACAAGCTAATGCCAAACAACGCCGTTCAAAGATCAAACGAAGCAAAGTGGTAAACGAATGTGAGCCCAACGCCCCGCTCTCTGAGGCCTTTCTGCTGATCTTCAACGGTCGGTGGGGGCCCGACGTTAAAGAACTCTCCCCTGTGCAAGACGGGGGCCGAGATCGGGGGATCTCGGCAGCATCCGCACAAGGTGCGGGGGCTGGCCGCCCAGGTCCCCCACAACAGGACCAAAGGCCTGGAGAGCCGTCGAGCATTGCATTTTCAAGCGAAAATGGCCAAAAGGAAGCAGTTTGAACCCAAAATGAAGCATGTTTAAGCGAAACTGAACCAGTTTGTGGCTGAAATGAAACATTCTGATGCCAAAACAAAGCAGTTTGAAGCTTCAAAGCATCATTTTGATGCGCATACGCTGCGTATGGAAGCGAAAACGACACATTTGAAGCCAAAATGAAACATTTTGAAGCTCAAGCGATGCGTTTTCAAGCTAAAATGACGCATTTTGAAGCTAAAACGAAGCATTTTGAAGCTAAAATGAAGCATATTCAAACGAAACTGAAACATTTTGAAGCCAAAATGAAGCATTTTGAAGCCAAAATGAAGCAGTTTGAACCCAAATTGCAGCATTTTGAAGCCAAAACCAAGCATTTTCAAGCTAAAAGGAATTATTTTGAAGCTAAAATGAACCGTTTTCAAGCTAAAATGAATCATTTTGAAGCTAAAATGAATCAATGAAACAGTTTGAAGCCAAAATGAAGCATTTTGAAGCCAAAATGAAGCATTTTGAAGCTAAAATGAAGCATTTTGAAGCTAAAAGGAAGCATTTTGAAGCTGAAATCAAGCATGGTTTTAGCACGGGCCAGAGAACTTACGGGGGTATTAGCCCTTAAATATACATATGATAGACAGGTTTATACGTATATATGTTCTCTTCAAATGGTGTCAAAATGACATTTCTACGAGAATTACACCGAAGCCTTCGATTTTTCTGGCTACCCTTGGCTCAACCCGGGTCGCAACGATACACGAGGTTTGGTGAGCTTCAGACCGCCTCTTGGACCTTGGCTCCTTGGTGAAGCGTCCTGGGGATACCAGCCATGGAACAACCAACGAGAAGCAACGATGGTTGCCTCAGTGGCTGAATTCTATGGTTTATGGTAGATATAACATGATATAACATGATATAACGAGATATAACGTGATATAACATGATATAACGTGATATAACGTGATATAACGTGATATAACGTGATTTATAACGTGATATAACGTGATATAACATGATATAACGTGATATAACATGATATTATAAC
>Ga0126342_10019348_pt1 | contig 11574 bp, 13 predicted proteins | sample Cyp1metagenome_FD_92528 | JGI IMG/M metagenome (GOLD analysis project Ga0126342, IMG submission 92528) | Coral microbial communities from Lord Howe Island, Old Settlement Bay, Australia - Cyphastrea 1 metagenome | ecosystem: Host-associated > Invertebrates > Cnidaria > Coral ... | reverse complement strand
TTGTTGCACATGCCAATCCTTCACCATCTCTTTTCTCTTTCCCGCATTTCCCATCCCATCTTTACCTTTCTTTTGCCAGTTATTGGAAGAAGTTGACATGTGGGGTTATCCGGTCCTTTAATTGTTGTTTTTTGTTGTTCTCTTTGCATCGCTTGCCAATATCCACTCTAAAAGTTACCATAGCCAGTGATAGTTGTTATATACTATCCTTGTGGTACCACTTGCTGCTATCTTAGTTGCTATAATATTAGTTGCGGTAGTTGCTATATGTTGCTATAATATAGTTGTAGTAGTTGTTATATGTTGTTATAATTTTGATATAGTTGTGGTAGTTGCTATATGTTGTTATAATCCTACTTTGTATCACTTGCCATTATGCACGATACTTCCTACAGTTGCCATCATCATTCACCTTTAGCTGTTTCTGAACATCCACTAACGGACTAGAGTTCTTGTTGTTTCATCCACCAAGTGGATAAATCAAGTTGTTGTCCACTATAGAACTAAGCTAAATGTTGATTTATCTACCATGTTACAGCTGCTAACATCCACTATAGTTACATCTATAGTTACATCCACTGTTTAGCTGATCATTTTCATCCACTAAACTCAGAATAGCCATGCGCAGCCTCTTCTTCTCGAGGCTCGGCAGGTCTTGAAGTCCTGGATAGACCTCTTTTCAGAACACACGTTGACCCAAGGGCGAATCGCACATGACTGGAACATGATTTGTGGATTTATATGGATTTATATGTATTTCTATGGATTTATATGGATTTATATGGATTTACATGGAACATGACTGGAACATGACTTTTTGGATAGGATTTATATGGATTTACTGGATATCTTTGAACATCCAACTAATATCAACTAATTATAAAACTATATACTTCCGTAATTATTCAATATCCCTTGGGTATTCCGAGCCGCGAAAAATCACCTTCCAACTATTTCCAACTGCCAAGCAACTGGGTTCACGCAGTACTGTTGCCTGCAAGCCGCATTTGTAGTGTACAGCTCCTTGCCGGCTGGTGCTAGTGGTTTCACCTGGAAAATCAGCACGAGTCATTGGGGATCAATCAAAAATTTACAACTAGGATAGGACATACCCGGCCTGGTAAACATACAAAAAACTATGGAAAATCACATTTTTTATGGGTAAATCAACGATTTCTAAATTTTCTATGGCCATTTTCAATAGCAAACTGTGAATGTTTACCAGAGGGTACCAAAAAAGTCTGTAAATCGAAATCACCAATCAGATGGATTGGAGCCAACAACTGGGTTGGATCAAGTTAGATCTTAAACTTGACAATTTTTTGCAGGGCTTTAGGCAAATCCCCTGGAGACACCATGGCTAGTCTTAAATACCTTTCATCACTACATACTTCATACTGTGGATGGTTGCGCAATCCTGCACCAGCTGGCGCAGGATTTCGCAACCATCCACTGTATCACGGCGAATTACTCTCTGGTAAACTAACATAGGAAAATGGCCATAGAAATAGATGATTTACATGGATTTACCGTTCGTAAACGTGGTGATTTTCCAGTGCGCGAACTGTGAAGTCACCAGAGGGTAACCATTTGTTGCTGGTTGGTGGTTTTAACCATCTTGAAACATATGACTTCGTCAATGGGAAGGATGACATCCCATATATGAAAATATATGAAAATATATAAAGTCATAAAAGTCATGTTCCAAGTCATGTTCCAAACCACCAACCAAGTCATGTCCCATATATGGTAACCAAGTCATGCTCGACCCGGATAGTCCCGGATCAAAGCGTCCACAGGAGCCAAAACGAGAAGGGCGAAATGCCTGAGTTCTGTCCATGGCCAGCCTTAAAGTTGTCATGGGATACTGGGGAAATATATGAGGAAAATATGGGAAAAATGAGGTTCCATCTTACCAAAAAAGTTAAGTTCTGTGCCATGATCTGCCATGGAGAATGCCAATTGGACGACGACATGAACCGAAGCCCATCGGGGTCTGGATGAACAGAATTGTTCATGGGGAAGAAATAACACTTGGGTAGGAGTTTGAATATGGTTTCATCATTTTCATCATAGTTCATGGGGAAGGATTGGAAATATTAGGGTGGCTCAAAAACATCATAATTAGATATAATTAGCATCGATGCATCCGCACAGCGACCATTGAGTAAGTGGTTACTATGGGGACGGTCAGTTTAGCCACTCATCGATCGGAGCCGGTGACAACCACGATCTCAGGGTTACCACAACATACCACAACCACGATCCGTGAGATGATCCGGGTAGTGTTCCCATCATAGCAGGTCGTTATAGATGTCGCCCCAAACATGGCAAAACACCATGACATATAAGCAAACTCAAACAGGATTGCGCAAATTAGATGACTCCAAGAATGGAACACAAAACAAACAACCATGAATTAGCACTACAACCGACCACTGGTTGGTGATTTTGACATCAGCCTTCCCACCATCAACGAAACACGATAGAATTGTCTCCGCAGAAAGCTTCCCACATGAAAATATATTTGGATTGTCCAGATCAAATCTCGGTTCTATGGAGCAGAGTTTCCCCATGGCTTTGTCTTAAAACAGGCTAATGCAAAATTTGATGTTTACCATCTGTATCATGGTGATACCATGGACAGTCCAAGTGCAAAAGTTATAAACATCAAAGACCATAACTGGTTGGTGGTTGACCTACCCCTCTGAAAAAATATGATTTCGTCAGTTGGGATGATGAAATTCCCAATATATGGAAAGTCATTCAAAATTCCATGGTTCCAAACCACCAACCAGATAACCGTGGAGAATTTTCCTTTCTTACCGCGAGAAAGCAATAAACCTACCGACCAGTGAACTGGTGGTAGCTGGTGATCACATCTGTGCTGGAGATGTTCCAACAGCTTTCAAACATAGTGAAGGCCGCTTAAAATTCTGCATATTTGTTTGTTATTCCCATGATATATCCCCATTATATGACTATTCTCATTCCAACTATGGTTTAAATTTTACATGGCCAAAAAAAAGCCTCAACTGAAACTCATCATTGGATGGTCTCTGAAAAATTGCATCCGCAAAAAGGAGGCGCTGCCGGCTTCGGGCTGTAACAATGTACCTGGTAAGAATGAAACATTGCAATTGAAAATGGGTACGGCTTTCTTAAAGGAAATTTTCCTGTTTTTTACTTTAGGGATTCCTGGCTGTGCTTATTTTCCATGCTATGTGCAGCATTTGGGAGCTGGAACTTTGCACTTTGCATGCCATTTGCAACATTGTTTGGAGGTGGAACCTTCCGTTTGTATGCTATGCACAGCATTTTAAAGCCAGAACCTTCCATGTTGCATACTTTTTGCAATCTTTTTGCGGCATTTCATAGTTGGAACTTTCTTTTTTGCATGCTATTTGCAGCATTTTGCAGCTGGAACCTTCCATTTTGCTTGCCAGTTGCAACATTTTGCATGTTATTTGCATAATGTTCAACATTGTGGACCTGGAATCTTCCATTTGGCATGCTATCTGCAAGTTGGTGTTTGTTGTTGGTTGCTGGTTGTTGTCTGTTAGTTGTGGGTTCTTGTTTGTTTTGCTGTTCTTCTTGGAGTTGTAGCCGTTGTAGTTGCTGTAGTGTTTGTATCTGTAGCTTCAGTTGTACGGTAACTACATTTAAATATACGGACTTTTTAAATCTTTTAAATATACCAACGGGTATTTTAGACTACCTCCGGGAAGGTTTTCCTTGGCCCGCCCGGCCATTTAAACATACGGAATCCAATTCATTTAAACGTACGGTATCTACATTCAAATATACGAACTGGTATTTCATACTACCTCCGGGGCCTCGCAGTCTGGCCCGCCCTCCACATATTTAAATGTCGTTACCGTAGTTGTAATAGTAGTTTCTTGTTGTTGTTGCTTTTGTTGTTGATGTTGCTGCTGTGGTTGTTGTTGGGGTGGTGTAGCTGGAGGAACACACCAACAACTGTTGATATTGTGGTGTTTGTTTGGGTGTAGGCCGTGTTTGTGATTTCCTTACGCTTGTGGCTTTGGTTGCGGTGAACAGGTGAACACAAACTGAAGTCAAGAAGCCCGTAAAGTTTTTGCAAAGCCAAGAAGAAAGGAAACTGAGCAAAAAAACAGAGAAACAAACAACAAAGCTTGCAAGGTATTTGCACTATGTTCAGCATTCTGTAACGTCAACCTGCATTGTGGAGATAGAACCTATCATTTTGCATGGCATCTGCGACATTTGGAAGATAGACCCTTTCAGGTTGCATGGTATTTGCAGGATTTTGCAAATGATATTTGCAGCATTTGTGAACTTCAACCTTCCACTTTGCAGAATGGTGACTTTCCATTTTGGTTCATATTTGAAGCAAAAAAGCAGAGAAGCAAAATAGCAGTGAAGCCAAAAAAACAGAGAAAGCAACAGTAAAAAAAAAACAGAGAAGCAAAAAATCAGAAAAACAGCACAGCAGGAGAGAGGAGTCCTACAAACAACTAAACTCAAAAAGATGCCCTAAATAAATGGCCCTCCATTGAAAATTCCCCTATGTCTAGCTGAAATTAGCATTCAAAAATCATTCAAACCTCCATGGATAGTTCGGGGATTTTCCAGCCATCTACCTGTCATTACCAGAGTATGTATCCACTAAAATCCCATGATTATCATATTCTTCTGCCAATTTCACCGGCCCAGCTCCGTTGGACGGCTCGAAACGTTCCGGGTGTGAAATTTCTGTGCTCCCCACGTTGCTTTGATCATCAGCCGATGACCTTGGTGATATAAAGGAGGTACCCAGGTAAGAGAGGCTTGTTTTTTTCAAGGAATCTCCCCACGAATAAAATGGCCAAGAATATGGTATGAACGTATCTCCCATATATTGGGGTCCTGACATTCCCATTGATTTATGGGATATATTGGGGATATGACGGGTATACATGATACATAATGGGGAATGGCCAGGTAAATCACCAAATTAGATGCGATTCGCCGGAATACATGACAATGCGATATGACACTGACATATCATGACATATCCTCGAAGAAAAATCCTCAGGTCGTGGCCTTAAATTGACCACCAGCCTACCACTTCTGGCGTCTAAAGGTGGTTTTAAACTTTAGATTCGCTCACGGAAGGTTGACACATCATGGGGATCTCTACCTTGAGCCACGATCGATCGGAGGGCAGGGCTGTTTGAAAGCGAAACTTGACCATGGAAAAAGCATCAACCTTTTTGCTACAAAGATCTACTGTATGCGATTTGCAAGTTGTTTTTTGTAAAAACGTCCTCCAGCTGCATGCACAAAGCAAAATTCATGGTATTCATGCAACACCACAATGGATACAAGATTTTCATAGATTTTCTAGGTCAATGAGATCAGGGATACCCCCTGCACGGTTCCCCAGTTCTTGTGAAACAGTCTGCCCAGTGATTTACCCCAAAAATGCCGGGGCCAGGATTCACCAGCCGATAAACCTCTACCAGCAGCATATCATATCATGTCAGAATGTCATGTCACATCATATCAAAAGGTGTAATGTTGTCTATATATATATTATATATAACTGGCACATGAAATCATGCTGTACCGTTACATATACCACATCATAGCATACCATCTCATAGCATATCATCTCATAGCATATCATCTCATATCTAGATTACCATATGAATCATACCCATCAATCTGGGTAAATTACATTATTTCACTAACCTGAATTGAGGCTATCTTGGGCATGATTCCCGCTTATTAAGCATGATTCCAGGGCTCGAGAGAACAGTGAGGTCGTTATAATTTACCCACATCAATATGTATATCATATATTATATATATATCATTGACACTCAACCACCAGCTCTAACATGTTTTTTCAACAGCGCCGCGCTTCAAAAATTACAGCGCGACATCATCGCTGGCATCATCCTGGCGGTTCACAATCCAGTGGAGTCACATCAAAACGACTGGATGATTGGATGATGACTGGAGATCCCACATAGGAAAAAATGGATGATACCCCAAATGGATCCAAATGGATGCTGTATAGTGGAAAAACCTATTTAAAAATGGATGATGATGCTATTCTTTTGTGGAAAAAAACTATTAAAAACCTATTAAAACATGCATGATGATGCTATTCTTTTGTGGAAAAAACCTATTATAACATATTAAATGATGACTGGGGTAGCAAAAATGACACAAAACGGAAACCTCTCCAAAGGTCCATGTTTTTGAAAACATCACCGGATCCAATCGCCACGTCACCCTCCCAGGTCTTTCATGCTCGTTCAAGCGCATGAAACCCTAAATATGAATAGGAGACAATCACAATACAATCTTATCTTCCCTACTGAGATCTACAGTACTGAGTACAAAATCAGAAGTACTTGAAACCATGTTTAAAAATGTTTTTAAAACTCTATCCCAATGCAGAATGTAAAAAACACAAATGAAAAAAAAAAACATGAATTTGGCTCTGCAAATCTTCGACAAACAACCCTTGGGCAACCTTTTTTCCAACCAATCATGCAGGTCGTACGCGCGCGCTGCAGCGTTTCAGTGAAAGCAATGTTTGGTACCAGAGGTCACACAGGGCTGGCAATGACATGCTACCAGAGTGCCATCAAGGCCAACCAAGGGTTGCATATGGGGAATGACGACGGTCCATTTTCTCATCTCATCGGACTAAGTCTTACTAGTCATCCAATTCCGACAGCAGCAGAAAGTCGCACCACTTCCACATGTCGGAAATTGCGCAATGTTGGGATCTCTTCCATAGCTGCCAAATGTCGACGGTGTATGAGACACCACACTTCCAACACTTCCAAAGTCAAAGACAACTCTGACGTGACTGCTGGTAGGAGTGTATTGGGAGTACTAAAAAACAACTCCAGTTGCGCTGAGAACCAGGTTCCAGCACATAGATTGCGCTCGCCATGCCATTTGTCATCAGTTCTCCCCATTTAAACAATAAATGTGCAGGTGATTTCGCTTAACTTGATGTTAAAATCCTCCTTTGACCATATTATAGAATGGGATATATGAAGGATTTTTGATGAGGATATGATGGCGTTACCCATTCCTATAACCATCATTCCAGTGACGTCGTTTATATGTGAGGTGTCGCTTTACATACTTTATCAAGATACTGTAACCCTTATAATGATCCAAGTCCATCCCCTGTACGATAGGTGTTTTTGTTCCACAACGATCCCAGGATGGTTTGCTTCTGGTGATGGTGGGCTTTAGAGCTGTCCATATCCATCAGCTCTTTTTTTTCATTTCCCATGAAACCATGGATTGTTATATACTCAATACCACTATTAACCACTATTAAGCACTATTAACCACTATTAACCACTGGTAATAGCTGACATAGCTATTGAACATGACCATTTATAGAGTGGATTTTCCCATTAAAAATGGTGATTTTCCATAGTTATGTAAACGTTTACCAGAGGGTAACCACTATGATTTATTAAGCTGTACATAGCTGTACCAAAATTCATCAAATGAGACTTAGATCCATCCCGCTAGTGCTTGGCTTTCTTCCAAAAAGTATTGCCGCTGCAAAAATATTATGTCCATTTCTTTTTTGGTCAATGTTTCGTCTAATTCCATCCCATTCCACTAGGAATGTCATTTCTTTGAGAGTTGTGTATAGTTAAGCGGCTGATCTACCGCTATTAATCCGAACGCTCAGCAAAACCCAAACATGAATTAGATTGAATTAGTATATTATAAGACCCCCAAAGCCTTATTGTTGCAATATCTCTTGTTGAAATGCTTTGCAAGAACCCCACGTGGCTCCTGATCGGGTCTACCACGTTTACCCTCTGTCACCATCTGCCAAGTCAGTTGTACAAGTTCTGTTCTTGAGCTCCCAAGTTTCTTTGGTTTGCTCTTCAATGATGTACCAGTACAGTAGATCGCTTTAAGACTCCGTTTCACTGGGAAATCACCACTGTTTTTCTCTATTTTACTGGTAACATGGATTTTAAATAACTCCATTTCATGGGTCATTAAATGTCCCCATTGAACATCACCCAACCATTAGGTATATGGTCTATAATGGCTACTATAAGGTGATGTCCAATATATCCAAAATGGGACAGTTACCAACCCCTGCATTTAACTGGCTGAAATTTTACCAGTTTTTCTCTACCAGAAAAGCCGAGAGCTCGGCGAGTTGGTGAGACGTAGAACCCGTCTGGTCAAATCTGCAGGTGGTCCTTCCCAACAAAACTCCTGATTTTTCAACATGGCAAGTCTTAGGTACCCGGAAAACAGTATATATATAATATATATATCAAATATATAATATGTATAACTATAATATAACATGTATATATATAATATATATATACACACACTTGTTAGCTGGGGTGTATGGATGTTCATTTACAAACAATCGAAATCTTAAACTATATGTTCCGCAGATGTTCTTAAACTATATTGATCCAGATATTCAATTGGGGATCTTCTTTTAGGAAGGAGAACTGGAAACATCGACAAAAATCCTCCACAGCTTCCCCCAAGATCAGCCACTGATTCATCCGTTGGAACTCTGGAGGGTTGAGGAGAGACTTCCAGCTGGGTAGGGGATGGATTTAACAGGTAACCTCTGGTAATTTGACAGTTTGCTATTGAAAATGGCAATTTATAGTGAATTTTCCCATTGAACATGGTGATTTTCCATAGTTATGTTAGTTTACCAGAGGGTAATTAGATGTAATTAGGCTTCATTTGGATGCTTCGGGTAAAATTCTGTGGCAACATTGATCACTCCATTGGCAAATCGAATGAACCATGAACAGTAAATACCCCTATTCCATCCCATCATACTGCTTGGTTAAGGGAAGCATCTCGTCAATTATGGAATATGTCATGTAGTCATCAGCCCACAAACAGTTTACCGGTGCTATAACCCTCTACTTCTGAACCAATGTTTGCTGCTTGAGTCCCCACGAAATCACCAAAAACAATTTAGGGATGGTTCCAGTTATTGGCTTTACCACAAAGTACTCGAAGTACTCCAGCATTTTACTCTCATTCTATTCCAGCCACAGTCCAGATAGTCCAGTATTCCAATCGTCCAATTGTCTAGGCCACCAAATTTGAAGGACCAACTGCTTGGTTTCGAGCACATCTTCAGAGGATTTGGTCACCATGTCATCATGACAGCGTCATATTGACAGCGTCTTATTGACAGCGTCTATCGTATCTTTTGTGGGTTTGCCCACAGACCTTGGTGTCTTTCGCGGATGCAAGGGCAATGAACAAGCCGTCCAAAAAGTGATGAAAGGAACCGCGGTGTTTCAATGAAGACAGTGAACGAGCCATCAAATACTTGATGGGCAATTATTTCAAGAGGATTTACCCTCCAGTAAATCAGCTTAGACCCTGGCAGATCGGGGTGGGAAGATTAGTTTCCACTAAAAATGGAGTAGCTCATATCAGGGCGAAACCCCCGTCCGTTCAAGTGAGAAGTATAGTATTCTACTGTAGAATTCTACCCTCAGTTTGCCGTTCATAGATGAAATTCACAAACTTAGTTTTTTCATTTATATATATATATGTTGTATGAATATATGACACATAGGATAAATACTCTAGCATTTGCAACCCCTCTTTACATGATCAGTTATCGGCCTTCAAACTTATTGGCAATATATCAATATTACATTTTGTTGTTTACATCTCCCTTCTGCAACGCAGCCCGGTTGGATAAGTCTATAACCCCATGTCTCACCAGTTGATATAGTCCCAAAAATGACCACGTAACAATCATCATGTCTGGAGTATGTCTTTAGGTGGCCAAAAGAAAAGGTCCTCTGGAATCATTGTTGAGGTAAAGTCTATTTCCTGTTGGTATAAGGCACAATCCCACAATAAATGGGTGTTTCCTAAAATGGAGGTACCCCATCTCATCCATTTTTTGGTGTTTCCCATGAAAAACAAATCAAGCGATTTATTGGGGTACCCCATCTTAAAAAGGACCCCCCCCGTATAATAGATATGATCCCAGCTACTAACGATGTTTGTTTATCCTATATACTCCATGTATGGAATATTTACCAACATTTGCCCTAAAAATCACCCAGTTATGTAGGCAAATATACCAGCACCATGGAGTATGTGGGTATCCTTGGAAATTGGAGTACAACATATATAGATATCCCAACTAGGCCTTGATCTGGTAGTGGTTTCTTCAACTGGGAGATCCCTCACCGTGGCTTTCAAGACTAAGTCATGGTCTGATTTCGGAGGTAGCCTCCATTTAGGAAATCTGCATGGAACCACAAAACAACTTCAGTCATTACCACTGTTCCTGTTTATGGTTATTAATGTTATGGTTATTAATATCCCATTAATTATGGAATGTTATTAATATCCCATTTGATATCCCCCAAATATCAATCATCGATCACTTTTCCATTGTTAACATCAATGAAAACATGGAACAAAAACGCCAGATGATCGAACCATATCTCTAAGATTTCGATTTGTTTAATGATGAAACATGTCTGACACCAACATGTTTGGATTTGCTTAAGGAACCCCCAAAAACATACTGACATAGTCCCTTTTTTAAGAAATTCCCAGTCGGTTTGTGGATTTCGGGAAAATCATAAGCTCAGAGAAATCATCGAACATCTCAAATCTGGGTGCTATAAACCATGACACATCATGAAACTATATGGTTTGTAACATTGCTAACGTTTGTTCACCGGTGTTTTTTGACCCATGAAAACATCTTAGAATCTTAATGAATCTTAGATATGATTGGATACTAAAAAGTGATCTCAAGCGTATGTTGTGAATCACTATCATTTAGTGAGGTTTTCCTGATTTTTTAAACATAAAAAAAACATCCTTTTTATCTCTCCCAGAAATCCTCCCAGAAATCCCAGAAATCGCCGAAATCGGGTCAAGGGCACCCCATCTCTTTCCACAAGGTTTCCAGGGATCCCTGGAGCCCGTAGACAAAGACCAAGACCCCCAGGAAGGCCGTGGCCACATTGAGTCCCAGGTCCAAGGCGGACACCGGATGCTCCGTTTGCCTGGGCGATGTGACTGACTTTTGGAAGATATGTACTGTTGGAAACATTTGGATACTATATATATAATCATATATATAATAATAATAAACTGAGAGAAACTTTTGGAATTCTATGTGCTGGAAACATTTGGATATCATATATATAATCATATATATAATAATAATAAACTGAGAGAAACTTTTGGAATTCTATGTGCTGGAAACATTTGGATACTATATATATAATCATATATAATAATAATAAACTGAGAGAAACTTTTGGAATTCTATGTGCTGGAAACATTTGGATACTATATATATAATCATATATAAAATAATACTAATAAACTGAGAGAAACTTTTGGAATTCTATGTGCTGGAAACATTTGGATATTATATATATATAATCATATATATATAATAATAATAAACTGAGAGAAACTTTTGGAATTCTATGTGATGGAAACATTTGGATATTATATATATAATCATATATATAATAATAATAAACTGAGAGAAACTTTTGGAATTCT
>Ga0126342_10019347_pt1 | contig 11574 bp, 9 predicted proteins | sample Cyp1metagenome_FD_92528 | JGI IMG/M metagenome (GOLD analysis project Ga0126342, IMG submission 92528) | Coral microbial communities from Lord Howe Island, Old Settlement Bay, Australia - Cyphastrea 1 metagenome | ecosystem: Host-associated > Invertebrates > Cnidaria > Coral ... | reverse complement strand
TGGTTTATGGATGGTTTATGGATGGTTTATGGATGATCTATGGATGGTTTATGGATGGTTTATGGATGGTTTATGGATGATCTATGGATGGTTTATGGATGGTTTATGGATGGTTTATGGATGGCTTATGGATGGTTTATGGATGGTTTATGGATGGTTTATGGATGATCTATGGATGATCTATGGATGGTTCATGGATGGTTTATGGATGATCTATGGATGGTTTATGGATGGTTTGTGGATGATCTATGGATGGTTTATGGATGGTTTATGGATGATCTATGGATGGTTTATGGATGGTTTATGGATGGTTTATGGATGGCTTATGGATGGTTTATGGATGGTTTATGGATGGTTTATGGATGGTTTATGGATGGTTTATGGATGATCTATGGATGATCTATGGATGATCTATGGATGGTTCATGGATGGTTTATGGATGGTTTTATACCACCATGTTCCCCCATTTTTCCCGAAAAATCCTCCCAGTAAGCGCAGCCCAAAGGGCAGCTTTTCCACCTCTCCGGAGGGTCCGGTGATCAGCGAGCTGCCCGTGTCCACCACCGCCGGGCAGACGCCGTCCGGCCGGTCGTCGCAGATCTGGGTGGTGTAAACCAGCGACAATTTATCGAAACGCCTTATATATCTGATATAGAAAATTGAGAAACTTATATACCAACTTATAAATATACCAACTTATACATACATACATACATACATCCATCCATCCATCCATCCATAATACATACATACATCCATACATCCATACATCCATACATCCATACATCCATACATCCATACATCCATACATCCATACATACATACATACATACATTACATTACATTACATTACATTGCATTGCATTGCATTGCATTACATTACATTACATTACATTACATACATTACATACATTACATACATTACATACATTACATACATTACATACATTACATACATACATACATACATACATACAATACAATACAATACAATACAATACAATACAATACAATACAATACATTACATTACATTACATTACATTACATTACATACATTACATTACATTACATTAGATTACATTACATTACATTACATTACATTAGATTACATTACATTACATTACATTACATTACATTCCATTCATACATACATACATACATTACATTACATTACATTACATTACATTACATTACATTACATCACATTACATTACATACATACATACATACATATATGTATGTATATATATATATATACGTGTATATATATATATACGTATGTATATATACCCCCTTTGTGGGAGATGTGCTGTTTTTTGAAGGAGTAATATGCAGTAGCGTTCCTTCTGGAAGGATTAAGGGAATATGATACGGATATTTGGACTTGAGCATAGGTGTAAACAAAGCCTTTTTCTTTAGATCTGGAAGTGGGCAGTTCCCGAAATGGGTAGACCTGCTTAGATTCGTTCCGCTGGTCAAAGCAAGACACTGTTGCCAAAAATGTGCCAAGTATAGCTGTACTATGTGGGTAAAACAATAATAAACCATCCCCCAAATCACCATAAATATATGGTATAAACAATTCCCAGTCATGGGTGGTTTATTGTTGTGTTCCCGTTCATCAGAACAGGAGGCGGACCGTCAGACCCGCAGTGACGGGCCAGTGATGCAGATGTGATTCAGATGTCACCAGGCTAGACCACTAGCAGTGCCTCCGAAAACTCCAGCTATCCAGCTGAGCAGCATGGAGCGGCTTGCCATCCACCAGGATATCTTTCATGGCCAGAGACCACTCCTACGCCGATGCGGGGCTTTGACTCGATTTTTGTCGTAGAATAGCTATTGAAAATGGCACATGTATAGTGGATTTACCCATTGAAAATGGTGATTTTCCATAGTTGTGTTAGTTTACCAGAGGGGGCTACCCCATTGTCAGGCCAACCCCTAGTGGTTGGAATTGGGACCCAAGTCACCAGTCACCTAAGTCTTCGGTAGCCAGTGGAACAGGAATTCGGCACCTACCATTGGACCATTGGCGCCGGGTGACCTGGTCGTTCTGGATCTTATGCCATGTCAACGGGCTCTTCCTCAGGGCCAAACTCCCGAATTTGGAAGTCCCGGAAGTGAGGATGTCACCCACAGAGTTATAGCTCCAAGGGGCCCATTTTCAGGGATTCACTTGGCCATACTTACATGTTCATCGAGGGCACGAAAAAAGGTGCCCGAACAAGAATGGATTTTTATCAGCAACACAAAAATGCAAAAAAAAAATGGGAAGATTACCATCAAGTGGATACGAGGTATGGGTCATTTCACCCCGATTTTCTGTTCCCATCTGAGAAATATTGCCTGTTGCCACAGTTTTTTTGATGGACATTATAGTGTGATAATCCTTTACCCGAATTCGGAGCTCATTATTCAAGGCTTCTGGGGCATAAAACCCCCATATTTTCCCACTTGGATCTAGCCGTGGCTTCCTGCGCTACAGACCTGCGCACCCCAAGCCCCATAGGCATTTTCTATCTGTGCAAGCGCTGGATCTTTATTATTGTTTAATTGTGTTTAATTGTGTGCTTTAACTATTTTATAAAGCTAATAACTTTGTGTCCCATGTGTATTTTTGTCAAATCAAACCCATTATCAAATTGTCCCATGTTTGTTGCTTTAACATGCTCTAACTCCCGTCTTTGCTGGAGAATTGATACAGATTCGTGCTTGAAATCCAATTTGTTCATGGGGAAAAAAAAAACGTTCTTGCTTTGAATATGGCAAAGAATCCCTATTTTTTCTGGCTGAAATCGCTAAAATCCTATGTTTTCTGAGTCAACCACCATCGGACTCACACCCAACGAGCGCTCGGAGACCGAGCGTCGGAGCAATATGTGCCCGCTCAATGCCTCCGAAGGAAATGCTGCCGCTGCGGTGCGTGTCCTATGCGAAATCAACGAGAAGTACACAGTGTGATAGTACTAATGATAAAGGTAATACTATTATAGTAATACTATTATAGTAAAACTACTATAGTAATACTATTTTAGTAATACTATTTTAGTAATACTTTTATAGTAATACTATTATAGTAATACTATTATAGTAATACTATTATAGTAATACTATTATAGTAATACTATTAGAATAAGACTATTATAGTAATACTATTATAGTAATACTATTATAGTAATACTATTATAGCAATACTATTATAGTAATACTATTATAATAATACTATTATAGTAATACTATTATAGTAATACTACTATAGTAATACTATTATAGTAATACTATTATAGTAATACTATTATAGTGATACTATTATAGTAATACTATTATAGTAATACTATTATAGTAATACTATTATAGTAATACTATTTTAGTAATACTATTACAGTAATACTATTACAGTAAAACTATTATAGTAATGCTATTATAGTAATACTATTGTAGTAAAACTATTACAGTAAAACTATTACAGTAAAACTATTATAGTAATACTATTATAGTAATACTATTTTAGTAATACTATTTTAGTAATACTATTACAGTAATACTATTATAGTAATACTATTATAGTAATACTATTATAATAATACGATTATATAGAGTAATACTATTGTAGTAAAACTATTGTAGTAATACTATTACAGTAATACTATTATAGTAATACTATTGTAGTAATACTATTATAGTAAAACTATTATAGTAATACTATTCTAGTAATTTCAATACTATTATAGTAAAACTATTGTAGTAATACTATTATAGAAATGATTGTAGTAATGATAGCAATACTATCATAATACTATTATAGTACTATGTTTATGGTAATACCATTACAGAAATGATGACAATAGTACTCACAATGGTAATAATGTTGATAGTACTAGTATAAAATGGATAATATCATGTTACTATGAAAAATGGTACCACTGTTATTGATCATCATTAGAGGAAAAATGACGATAATGATAACACTAATGAGAATAATGACAGTAATCGAAACAATGATAATCATGATTAGAGCAATGATAATACTGAGGATGATGATAATAATGACTGCAAATTTAATGATAATAATGATTAAAATGATTATGAAGACTGCTGATAGTTACTATTGCGAAAATTACCGTGTTTATTATCAATATTGTGATGATGATGATGATGATGATGATGACGATGACGACGACGACCATCATTGATAGTAATAGTAATAACAATAATAATAAGAAGAACAGAAACTAATAATAGTCATGATGAAAAGTCATAACTAGTGGTGATAACGAAAAGTAAGAAGGCACGGCAATGCGAAAATGGTAACGAACAATAATAAATGGTGATCATCATCACCAACAAACGCATTTTGATTGGCTTGGCAGCGGAAGAGGTCACTCCTCGGAGAGGTAAACTCCAAAGACATTGCGATCCAGCGCGTGGCTGTTTTTCAACCTGACGGGAAGACGAAAAAAAATAGATAAGTCCACTCAAAAAACCTTAGTTAGCCTAGTTATAAAGCAACTTAACTAACTGTTAGCAGCTAACTCCTTCGGGGTGGAGTTCCAGTGAACTAAGTGGATAGATTTCACCATAGTTATAGGGGCCCCATATCCCAACTTAATGCTCTTTTTTAAGCATAGCTATATCAATTAATAACCCCTCCAAGTATGGCTTTTGAATGTCGACGTTAGGTACCCAGAGACTAGAAATGCAATGGTATGGGATGATTCATCCCCAAACATGGATCAAAAATCGGATGATTGATCAGTCTATGAGTTTCTTTCAATTCCAACATGAATGAGAGAGAGCGAAATGGGATGAGTCAATTTGACTTCAATCCTCACCACTAAGAATTCAGCCAAGAATTGCCACTTCAGCCATCCTTTGTACCCACTGCGCTTGCGCCACCCCATGCGCATCTGTGATATCCCTGGGCGTCCCTGACGCATGCACGACAGATCCTCCACTAGCAGAGGGCGCCAAACCCAGAATTCCATCGAAGGGCAGAATGCGAAAGGGGTAATCCGTCCTGGTTGGAAGCTGTGACCACCATTCTTCACCATTCTTCAACCCTTGTGGTTGGAATTTTTGAAGAGGCTGTGGTTGGAAAATGGATCATGAGATTTTCTATATGTCTCATTATCATTGATAGTTGCTAATCATTGATAATTCTCAGTATGTTTAGCAACTATCAATGATTTTCTGTATCTGGGGATCTCTGATACATCCTCAGCAAACCTTTTTAGCCTGGAGGCCATTTTCGACAGTATGACATCTGCAGGGAAAGTCGGCATTTAGATTTAAAAAACATGGATGACTACTGGCCAATCCAGTAGTAAACAAACAAATACAAACAATATTATTTTTTGCATTTCGTGTTGTCGTTATTTTGCAAATCTGAGAAAGATGGCGTTTAGCATTGGTTTCACCACATTGTGAGAGAGAGACCCAAGTTTCGGCGTTGCTACCTATCCGACAAGATACTGATTCGTCGACATGCCAAAGGGTTGGCTTTGAACCTGTGGGCTGAGCTCAACCAGCAACCATTGAGTGACCCACTGCTCCTTGTTGCTCTTGTGAGGTGGGGCCCCATTTCTGTTGGTTAAATACAACCCCAGAGAAACTCAAACAAGGGTTCACGGCCAGCTCCTCCAATGCCTCTGGAGTTGAGCCACTATTGAATATTATATCATACCCCTATGGACTTGTGGTATCTTGTAGTTTTACCTACATTAATATATCTGGTAAACTAACAGTTTGCTATGGAAAATCACCATTTTTAAGAGATAAATCAACGATTTCTATGGCCATTTCCACCAAAAAAAAACCTCCAAAATCCTACGCACCTTGAGGCGTTTTGCCTGAACTCCGTGACATCCGGGGTCGCTGTGACTGTCGCAGAAGGTCAAGGTGTCACGACCATCCGCATACTCCACCTGTAAAGAGAGCCAAGCGGCCAAAAAACGGTGGATGGTAACTCCGAATCACCAGCTGTGACGTATCTGTGAAACACTGTCTATTATTAATATATGGTTAATATATGGTTACTATATGGTTACTATATGGTTAATATATGGTTAATATATGGTTAATATATGGTTAATATATGGTTAATATATGGTTAAATATGGTTAATATATGGTTAATATATGGTTGATATATGGTTTATATATATTTACTACATGGTTAATAGGTTAATATATGGTTAATAGAGTGTGGAGTGTAAAGAGTAACGTGTAGAGTGTAAAATGTAGAGTGTGGAGCGTAGAGTGTGGAGTGTGGAGTGTCAAGCGTAGAGTGTGGAGAGTGGAGTGTGGAGCGGAAAGTGTAGAGTGCGGAGTGTGGAGTGTAAAGTGTAGTGTAGAGTGTGGAGTGTAAAGTGTGGAGTGTGAAGTGTGGAGTGAGGAGTGTGAAGTGTAAAGTGTGGAGTGTATAGTGTAAAGTGCAGAGTGTAAAGTGTAGAGTGTAAAGTGTAGAGTGTGGAGTGTGGAGTGTACAGTGTAGAGTGTGGAGTGTGGAGTGTGAAGTGTGGAGTGTAAAGTGTTGAGTGTGGAGTGTAAAGTGTAGAGTGCGGAGTGTGGAGTGTGAAGTGTGGAGTGTGGAGTGTAGAGTGTGGAGTGTAGAGTGTGGAGTATGGAGTGTAAAGTGTAGAGTGTAGAGTGTGAAGTGTGAAGTGTGGAGTGTCAAGTGCAAATTTTAAAGTGTGGAGTGTGAAGTGTAAAGTGTAAAGTGTGGAGTGCGAAGTGTGGAGTGTGAAGTGTGGAGTGTGGAGTGTAAAGTGTGGAGTGTGGAGTGTGAAGTGTGGAGTGTAAAGTGTAAAGTGTTGAGTGTTGAGTGTGGAGTGTGGAGTGTAAAAAGTGCAGTATAAAGCGTGGAGTGTGGAGTGTAACGTGTAAAGTGTTAAGTGTGGAGTGTTAAAGTGTAAAGTGTAACGTGGGTAGTGTCGTGTGTGGAGCGTGGAGTGTAAAGTGTAGGGTCTGGAGGTTGGAGTGTGAAGCGTGGAGTGTAGAGTGTGGCGTGTGGAGTGTAGAGTGTGGAGTGTAAAGTGTAGAGTGTAGAGTGTAAAGTGTAGGGTGTAAAGTGTGGAATGTAAAGTGCGGAGTGTAGAGTGTAAAGTGTGGAGTGTAAAGTGTAGAGTGTGGAGTGTGGAGTGTAGAGTGTGGAGTGTAGAGTGTGGAGTGCGGAGTGTAAAGTGTGGAGTGTGGAGTGTGGAGTGTAAAGTTTGAAGTGTAAAGCGCGGAGTGAAAGAATGTAAAGTGTAGAATGTAAGGTGTAGAGTGTAAAGTGGAGAGTGTGGAGTGTACAGTGTAGAGTGTGGAGTGTGAAGTGTGGAGTGTAAAGTGTTGAGTGTTGAGTGTGGAGTGTAAAGTGTAGAGTGTGGAGTGTGGAGTGTGAAGAGTGGAGTTTGGAGTGTAGAGTGTGGGGTGTAGAGTGTGGAGTATGCAGTGTAAAGTGTAGAGTGTAAAGTGTATAGTGTAAAGTGTGGAGTGTGGATGGTGGAGTGTAACGTGTCGAGTGTGGAGTGTACAGTGTGGAGTGTACAGTGTGGAGTGTGGAGTGTGAAGTGTGGAGTGTAAAGTGTAGAGCATGGAGTGTGGAGTGTGGAGTGTGAAGTAAGGAGTGTGGAGTGTGAAGTGTGGAGTGTGGACTGTAAAGTGTGGAGTGTGGAGTGTACAGTGTGGAGTGTGGAGTGTGAAGTGTGGAGTGTAGAGTGTAAAGTGTTGAGTGTGGAGTGTAGAGTGTAGAGTGTGGAGTGTGAAGTGCGGAGTGTGGAGTGTAGAGTGTGGAGTGTAGAGTGTGGAGTGTGAAGTGCAAAGGGTGGAGTGTGGAGTGCGAAGTGTGGAGTGTAAAGTGTAAAGTGTAAAGTGTAAAGTGCTGAGTGTGGAGTGTAAAGTGTAGTGTGTGGAGTGTGGAGCGTGAAGTGTGGAGTGTAAATTGTAGAGTGTAAAGTGTAGAGTGTGAAGTGTAAAGTGTGGAGTGTGGAGTGTGGTGTGTAGAGCACGCAATGCGACACGTCTGAAGTGCTGCGCCTTTGACGCAAAATGACGACAGAGGTCTCCAAAGTGTTGCGCTTGCCACGAAAACTGCAACTCATCTTGCGAAAACGACGCCAAAGTATTGGGCCTGCCACACAAAACGACTTTCGACACGTTATCAAACAGGTTGGAAGGCCACAAAGTGCCGCGCCTGCCACGCAAAACGACATGACAACCTGCTTGAAAACCTTCGAAAAGGAGGTTTTGTAACTTCCCCTATAGACACGGCGAGGCCACAGGAAAACCAGAGACGCGTGGGCGCAGCAAAACGAGCATTTCGCGTGAGACTTCCGCTAATTTTGACACTCTGTAGCTTCAAAATCGACGTTTTCCTACAAGTTTTCTTAGGAACCTCTAAATTTGCTACCTCAAAAACGATGTTTCGTGCGAGGCATCCGTCACAATTTTCAGCACATCTCACAAAATGCCACGCCTGCCACGGAATCTACACCTTGTCGCCACTCGATGCAGCCCTACCAATGCGATTCGCATAAAACACGCAACACGACATGTCTAAAGTGCTGCGCCTGCCACGAAAAATGACAATGAGCACGTCCAAAGTGCTGTGCATGCCACGAAAACTGCAACGCATCTTCTGAAAACGTCGTAAAAGTATTGCGCCTGCCACACAAAACGACTTTCGACACGTTACAAAACACGTCTGAATGTCACGAAGTGCCACGCATGCCACGCGAAACGAAGCAACGCATAGCAACGCGACGTTTGAAACCTCCAAAAACGACCCCTTCTGCAGAACCTACCATAGGCACGGCCATATAGCAATCACGCGGACGGTTGCGAACGGTTGCGAATGGTTGCGGACGGTTGCGAACGGTTGCGGACGGTTGCGGACGGTTCGGCAACGTCGAGCAAACACACCCTCAACCCCCAGACCCCCAGAGTGAAACGGGAACCCTTGCTACGCATTCGGGAAAAAATGTTCCAAACCACCAACCAGCTGTATATAATGGGACTTGTTCATGATTACCACCTATAATGGGATTTTTTGCATGGTTCCCATAGTTTACCAACTTTTAACCATGGAGATATTCACCATCTACCAAGTGGTGGATTTCTTCCACCGCATCAACTTTGAAAAAGGGCTGCAGTTAGTTCAGTTTGATTCGAAGGATTGAAAATCTGGCTCTGCAAAAATGCAAAAACCTCATTCAAAATCAGACTTTAGGGATCCTGGCTGGGTGGCTTTTCGCCCCAAACCATCGTTCGTTTGGTCAGCTGATCACATTTTGAGCATCCTGGCTCCACACCTGTCCCGTGCCGTAGTGGATGGTGCCGTCGGCCCGTTGAGGTTCCAACTCCTGAGGTTTTCATGGTGCACTTGGTGTTGCTGGAGGCGGAAACATGCGATAATATGGTGCTCGATTCTGAACCCATACCAGGCTTGGAAAAAACCAACCAACCAGTGTGGGAGGCTAAGGAAGTCAGGCGAAGTCAGGCCTCAGAATAAGGATGATCATAACCATCCGAAGTTGTAAAGCCAACCAGCCAGCCACCAATGGCACCGGCACCGGCGGCACCTCAAAACTCTTGGAGCCATCCACAGAGAATTGATGGTGTTCTGAGCAGGTGTCGCCTTGGCGGCCGATCAAAATGAAAGTATTGAGACCCAAACTCCAGGTGATCCAAATATCGACCAACTGATGAAGTTTGACCACTTCTACACCGGCATAGCTTGGGACAAAAAAAAGATAAAAAAGAGGTCTGCGCCTTACAGAGAGGCCACTGCACTTTACCTTCGGAACAAGTCAGCAATTGGTTAGAAGGCTCCGGGCACGATCTTCACGGTGCGGTTGGATGTCCCCCGAGAAAACGTTCCATCTTAGCATCAGAGTCCTTCAAAACACGTCAAAGCACCTAGTGCTCTGCGTCCCAAAACTCAAACTTTTGCAGAATATCTGGGAGGGGCAACGATGAATTGGTCACATTTTGGATGGCTCCAACCTTCAAGTCAAGTGATCTGAAGCTCCAGTTCTCAATCTGGATTCTTCCCGTGGCTCCAAGTTTGATGTTTCGAACAGAAACCAACCATAAAGCAAAGTTTTGCAAGGTTGTTCTCAACCCCCAAATGGGGAAGTGGGCTGGAGAACAACATGCAAACATATGGTAAACCCAAGAATTCGTTCCCTGTGGCTCCCAATCTATCTAAGCTTGGACCCTGTTCAACCATCATTTAGGCAGGGTTTTCCTCCAAGTTAAACAAAATCCCATGGCTTCTCATCATTTTACCCGTCTTTCAAGGACCACAATTTGGGAGTGCATCCCGATTTTCTGGACAAACAAATATCAAATTAGCTGACGAATGGATGTTGATCCTGCGAAATATGAGAAAAAATCAAGGTTCTGACTCGTCCCCCACTTATCAACTACCCTCTTGTAAACTAACAGTTTGCTATGGAAAATCACCATCTTTAAGTTCGGTAAATCAACTTGTATGGTCCATGTTCAATAGCAAACTGTAACAAATGACCAGAGGGTATAAATCATCCCTTAGGCTGTTTAATTGGGGGGGTACCATTTAAGTACTATTGGAGGAGTACCCCCCTAATTCATAAACCATGGTAGATCTTACTCCGGGGTTGACATGATCAACTCATCGCCGCTAAGCGAACTTCACTCATCCCATATAGCGAACGAAGCATCGGACCTTTTGGGCACCCCACGTAGGTGATTTATCTCCCCATGAAATCCCCCGCTTTTAATCCCATGAAAAATAACCGTTGAATCACCATATCAATCCCATTAAATCCAATATAAATCCCATATAAATCCCCTTCAATCCCTTAAACAAAAACCATTCTGCCCATGAAATCACCATGTTTCCACCGTGTTTTTTCACCAACAAACCGCAGGCAGCTGAGTTGCTTTTACATTGGCTTCCGGGGACCCAAGTGATGCCACTGCCGGTGTCGAAGACGGCAGTGAAGCGCTGTGGAGGATTCCCTAACCTCACAGTTGGCGATGGAAAAATCATCGAAATGCTTGGGGTTAATTGTTCATTTAACTGAACCAATGAACTAATGCTGGTATGTGAATTTAACTCATCAATTAGTGGTCCCATCAGCCAGGAGCTCCCTCTACAGGATGGGACCCCCAAGATAGCGTTCAGTTGAGATATAAGTGGTTGAATTTTATGGTTTATGGATGGGGTTTATAAACCAACAAACATAACTGGGAAGCACCATCAGGCAAAAAAAACATGGATTTACCCGTCAAAATCCAGTCTGTTTAGAACCAAGTGGTTGTCCAAATTGTCCAATCCCTTTGGCACTGTCCATGTTACACTTTAGGGAATTGCAAATATCTATATCTATCTCTATGTATATATATGTGTGTGTGTGTATGTGTGTGTCTGTGTGTCTGTGTGTATGTGTGTATGTGTGTATGTGTGTATGTGTGTATGTGTGTATGTGTGTATGTATGTATGTATGTATGTATGTATGTATGTATCTATCTATCTATCTATCTATCTATCTATGTATCTATGTATCTATGTATCTATGTATCTATGTATCTATGTATCTATGT
>Ga0126342_10019346_pt1 | contig 11575 bp, 6 predicted proteins | sample Cyp1metagenome_FD_92528 | JGI IMG/M metagenome (GOLD analysis project Ga0126342, IMG submission 92528) | Coral microbial communities from Lord Howe Island, Old Settlement Bay, Australia - Cyphastrea 1 metagenome | ecosystem: Host-associated > Invertebrates > Cnidaria > Coral ... | reverse complement strand
ATGTAAGTATGTAAGTATGTAAGTATGTAAGTATGTAAGTATGTAAGTATGTAAGTATGTAAGTATGTAAGTATGTATGTATGTATGTATGTATGTATGTATGTATGTATGTATGTATGTATGTATGTATGTATGTATGTATATGTGTATGTATGTATACAAGCATATGCTGTACATGTACTTTGTTATCCAACTTAAAACATTGTTCAATCCACCTTAATCTTCCGCAGTTCAAGCTAGCGATGGGTTTTGATAAGCATTGCTAGCATTGCCCATTTAGCTTCACGATTTACCTATCAAGAAGAGGCTGATGTTCATTATGTTGGTTATATTATCTGATTATATAGCCCCACTGTATCATATTACATACCCATTGACCATTGATGGTTGGTTTAATCTCCATTTTACGGTATTCCTTGTGATCTTCCCGTTGTCAAACCACCACGAAACTTTCATGAACTTCCCACATCTTCAGACGGCACCGCCTTGGAAGACCGCCTGCTTCACATAGCGGATTCCCAAGGGATCAATCTTCCTAGGCTTGAGAAACGTAGATAAATCATGATAAATGGATGTTTAATGGACATTCATCGGGTTTTATTGTGCTTGCTTGGGATTTAACCAGCAAAAATTGTTTATCTTGGACCCCGTTTGCCACAGGTTACTTGCAAAAACTGTGCTATACAAATAGCGTCTGGGTCTGGCACATTCAACGGTGATACCTGTGAGAGAAATGATCCGGAGACAACAAATTTACAAGGGAATGTCTATGGGTTCGTTGCGCTCAGAAGTGCTCGATAACATGCATCATGGAAATTACCGACCATGTGAGTTACTTTGTTCGGGTCGGAAGTTGTTTAGTTTTTAAATGTTTAGGTGTTTATTTTGCTTTCTGGCTGAGCTCTCTCTCTCTCTCTCTTTTTCTCTTTCTCTCTCTTTGACTCTCTTTCTCTTTCTCTCTCTTTGACTCTCTTTCTCGTTCTTTCCCTTTCTTTCTCTTTCTTTCTCTTTCTTTATCTTTCTTTCTCTTTCTTTCTCTTTCTTTCTCTTTCTTTCTCTTTCTTTCTCTTTCTTTCTCTTTCTTTCTCTTTCTTTCTCTTTCTTTCTCTTTCTTTCTCTTTATTTCTCTTTCTTCTCTTTCTTTCTCTTTCTTTTTCTCTCTCTCTCTCTCTCTGTCTCTCCATCGCCATCCCGAGGGCTGGTTGTGCCTACTTTCCATGCTCTTTGCAACATTTAGGAGCTGGAACCTTCCATTTTGCAAGCCAACATTTTGGATGGGGCGACCCAACATCATCCTGCAGGTCTTTGCATGTTGGGACTTGTGTGCTGGCGCTCTGCATGACTTGCAACATAGTGTAAGGGAACAAACATAAGAGTTCTTCCAACATGTCCGGTTTTTGGTATGGTTTTTAGTTGGCAAATGTTCTTGATATTGTGAGAGGGCCCCTCAGGAATGCTTCTGGCTGGGGACCCGCAGGAGGCTTCATCCGAGCAATGCAATAGTAATGGACGATTCGTGTTGCAATGTTGCACTACTGGTGATTAGCTTGTTGCAAATTGGTCTTCTGCAGCAAATTACAATTGTAACTGGGGACGTGCGCCGTGCAATCAAATATGGAAAGCCTGATAATTAAGATTGAATTATTGACGGGGGCAGCTCTAATGCAAAACAGCTATCAACTCAACTGATCCTTTGCCCCAAGAGGGGCTAGCAGCATCCAAAAATGAACATAATTTCATTCATCAATGCCCCGTTGATAATCATAAATAGACCCTACAAATTGATAAATAAATAACACACATATATATATAATATGTGCGTGTGTGTGTGTGTGTCCCTAGAAGTTATATATAATTATATAGCTCCCGTTGCTTCACAGAAAAACCATTTAGAGAGGGAGATGTGCTATCTAAAATATTTGACATTTGTATATACACATTCATGTTGTTTCTATGAGCTTGATGTGCACGCACATCAGCGCATCAACACTTTTATTGCCACATCCATTCTTGCTATTAGGTTCTCATTGGTTTCTGGTGATGTGTTCAAAATAAACAAATAACACATACAAACTCACTCCTTTGTATTGTATAGGATGTCCTAGAAATGATAGTTCTATAGATGATCTACGAGGTGGCGCTCCCAAACCATAGCTAGGCTGACTTAAAACTTATTTAACTATAGTTTATGAAAAACTATATCTATACCTGGGTTTCTAAACAAAGACCACTGGGGGACCTCAACTTGCTATAGTTCTGACAGTCCATATGCTTCCAAGGGAAAGCATGGAGGCCGAATCCAGCCAAATAATAGATAGCTAAGAAACCCGTTTTTTTCGCGGTTGTTGGTGCTTAAGAACACCCGTAAGTTACCCGTAGAATTGCTGGCTGCTGGCTGTTAAGATTCGCCTGTCAAACCCTCACATGAAGCCAGCGAGTACATCGTCACGAAGGTCAAAGCCAGGGCCTACTGTAATTCTCAAGTTGGCCGTCACGCCAAGGAAGCAGTCCATGACAACTTTCGCATGTTCTCAACTGGACAGATGTGCAAAACAACAGAAACACTCGGGACGACGCCTGGTCGAGATACTGCTCCGATTTGGGAAATTGGCGAGATGAACAGCAAGAATTCAGTTGCTCTAACAGGCTCAACGCGTTGGATCTCCAGCATGAGGTTCTCAAGGTGCCCGGCACTGTAATATGTCCGACTGTATGTTTAGAGCTGTGGCCAGCATCACCCGGGAAAACAACTGATGTATAGTCTGATGTCAGCTATCTGGAACTTTGTAGTGAATACAAAGTTCCACGTGCACCTCGTAATGCATCTGCACCTTTGCACAAGCCGAACCGCAGAGTTCCAAACTAGATCCAGTTGCCATCCAGTCAGAGACATGGGCATGTTGTGGCCACAACTTCCTTGGCCAACCTGGGTTTTTCCATGTTTTTCCTTATTGTTCAAAGGGGTTACACCAAAGGGTTGCACCAAGACCGAAACTGATGTGTGGCAATTGTGCTGCCCAAATACTTCATCACGCTTTCTTGAAATCATCCACTTCGTCTTCCACACAAATCGTGGACTTCGCACCCAGAAGGTTCTGACATCAGTCAGTGTGGAGGACTCGGCGGCATCAAGCACGCCAAGGAGATCTTCACGGCCGGAATTTCACCAGTTTTTGTACATTGAAGCCGTCGAGACTAAGGTGCAACTTGGAAAAAAATGTTACGGCAAGACTGGAAGGTTAGAACGGTGTTCAAATGTTATCCTTCGACATGCTCAAATACCCGCACAGGGCCAATGATTGGTATTTCCTAGACAACGAACTCTAAACCCTAAAACCCTAAAACCATCTAAAACCTTAAACCCTAAACTCTAAAACCATCTAAAACCCTAAACACCAAAGAAGCTCTGAATATCTCTGAATCCTAAACCAGAAAACATTGCATATACGCAGCATTTCCTGCAATCTCTCTTATCATGTTTGACAACAGGGCATCCTCAATGTTGCAGTCCAGGCAAACCACGGGGACTGTGCGTAATCTTAGTTCCCTGATGGCTAAAATCACCTGGGGGTTGGATCCCCCGTTCGGAGTGCAAGGAACGCTAGAACTGTCATGATCTTATGAGCCGCTTCGCAGACTTGAGGACTAATGAAGTTCACCTTATCGCAGAGGAGGAATCGGTTCCCCCCTTTCCAGCGCAACAAAGGTGATTGGTGGTCCACCCTGAAAACATCTGACAGTCTTTGCGATGAGACATGAAACATGCTTGACACCAGAAAAGACTTCTGAACACAAAATCACGGTTTGACAGTCCTGTTGAGAGACCCAGCTCTTGTGGTCATTTCGTCTGTTTTATTTTTTTGTTCAGGAGACACCCTGAGAAAACTCAGGGCATGAGGCTTGGCCCAAAACTGACATGGAAAAAATCCAAAAAGCGGGGAAATTGTCAGGTCGACCACAAAGCAACAAGGCAACCAAGCTGTCCAAAGATCATGAATGATCACACCCTGCAGCAAACAAAGCCGGTAATGACTTTTTGAGCTGGAAAACTGATGAAAATAATCTATCAAGAGGGAGTTTTCCAGTCTCTACCAAGGAGGGTTGAGGCATCAAAGGGAAAAATGATAATAACCATCCAACCAATCCAATCCATCCATATCCCCCACATGCTGTTGGGATGAACCAGAAATTTGCAGCTGCGAGTTCGCCACGTCACCACCGCCAATTTCGGCCAAGGGATATAGATATAGTCGAAGAATGGACCCTTGGCAATGGCAAGTCAGCAATTCACAAACTGTGAAGTGGCATTTCCCAGGAAGTTGGGGGTACCCTCCGGTAAACTAACATAACTATGGAAAATCACCATTTTTAATGGGTAAATCCACTATAATTGGCCATTTTCAATAGCTATGTTAAATTACCAGAGGGTACTCATTTTTATGCATCATGCAAAAACGACCTCCTCATGCCCCTGATTTCCATCGGTGGTGAACCACCAAACATGAGCGGCGAGCAGCGAGACATACGGAGATCACGATCGAATCATAGAATTTGACAATACTATTCATGCAGCATGGTTGAAAATTGGTGGTGAGCAAAAAAATGTTTTTTTGCATTTGTTTTCTATGTTCTTGCGATTCCTATCAACTATTCATTGGAATCATTGGAACATGTTGGAACCCCAATCAACATTTGTCAGCTAGGTCGGTTTTGGGCACCTAGCTAAGTATCATCTAACAGCATCTTACAGTTGAACCGTCGGATTCATCAGATTGGTTCAAGCAAACCGTGGAAAGGTTGAAACCCTGGAGTGAGCATTTCCTGAAAATGTTGACTTCATCTCAGGATTAGGTTGGACTCGATCATATTATTCCCCATGCGATGGAGGGAGGGGGGCACCGCCGCATGATTCCCAGCTGGCAAAAAGTACAAAATCTTATGCTTGAGTACAGGTAAAACTTGTTTTTCTCAAAAAATCGCATGGCATAATATGGCATGTTTTGTTTAATTACTTCAGAACGGGTATTGCCTGGGCCTCCTTGGTGAATGTGGTCTTTGGAGGTCCTTAGAACCACCAAGCTGGCCCGAGACCATGGCGGCTGACAAATCTTTGAAAGCATCGTCGCAACTCCATCGTATGTCAGTTTGTTGTTGCTCCTGAAGCTATGGCTCAACATGCCAAACAGTGCCAAAGTGGCAAAGGGGCAGATTTGGCACGGCTTTTTGAGTCACAATTCCAGCTTGGTTCAACCTTGATTGAAAGTGTCAATCCTTCCTTTTGATTCATGATTGATTCACAACGAGAGGTACCCCAAAATAGTGAGAATTCGCTCTAAACTCGTAGCGTCGTAGCCTTCTGATGCAATTGCCAAGTGAAGGATGCCAGCCAATAGCCCATGGTGACCCGATGCTTTGGTGACTTGTGGTTGCCATTTTACAAATCAAAGTCTGAAAAAATGTGGTACACCCAACTAAATCCTCCCCAATACTTCAACTGTGGATCCCATGTTAAAAGGAACATGACATATTCACATCTCTCTCCTATGATCAATGTTTTCCCCACCCATAAATCCACATTTCTTGGGGGCAGTGGACCCCAAGGATTAGCTGAGGCCCCACTCCTGAAGACCAAAGTAGTCGTCCCCTGCTCCAAGTCCGTCATGTGCGGCGTGCGTTCACAGCAGCCGTTGACTGTTGCGGTTGAGCCAAACTGCGGGAGAAGAGGATGCTAATCATGGCGTTTCTTGTTGGCAAGGTCTAACATCTATATTAAATGTACATTTCACGACGATTTGCTCCAGGAAGCCCAAAAAAACAAACATATTCCCTATAAGATCTCCAAGTACTAGAATTCCAAGCGAGAAAATAGAACATCATCTTCTCTCGGTGTCCTGGAAGGCAACTGGGGAAAAAATAGTATGGCAGTATGGACATGAGCTGAAACATGTGAAACCCTACTGTTCAAAGTGCTGCTCGAGGCTCCTAAGTTCTGTGAAGAGTTCAGTTTCCCTAAGAAAACTGCTAACAAATAGCAGTGAATAATAATGATGAAACATCCTGATCCTGAACATCATATGAACAACAAAAGCATCTGCATGCATTACAGTTTATCAATGTTTATCACTAATATACATATATTTCACTATAACTATGACGTACTAAAACGCACATATCACATCATATCACTATATATGATTCCAAAAAACATCGCCAAAGCTTCGGGCAGAGTGCCTCCCGAAGATTCACCCTTCAGCAGAGCATCGGTCGCCTCTGCTTCTGAAGTTGGAGGACATGGGAAGACAAGGGAAGAGCATGTTTCTGGTGAACGTTACTAGACCAATGCTCTTAGACTATCCCACAGTTAAATACCTTATAATACCTTTAGGCCATCATAGGCCCAACAAAATGTCTGTGATTTCTTTGGGAAGGTTCTCTTTACAGTCATCAGCTGCGACATATCCCATATTTTGGCCATCTCCCAGTGGCTTCGATGGCATCGATGGCAGCATTGCAACCGGCTGGTATTAACTGCTTGGTGGTTGAGCCCACCCCTCCGAAAAATGATGGAGTTCGTTGGGATGATGAGATTCCATATATTGTGGAAAATTATATAAAAATGTTCCAAACCACCAACCAGACTATACTAATATTACATTGATGCTCATTATTGGGACATTGTCCAGATAACAAGAATACTGCAACAGCCTGGGAATAGGAGGAATCCTGAACAAATCCAACACATGTGCTCCAAGTTTAAGGACTCTCATTTTTTCGCGGCGAGACGAGTTGTGGATGCTGGCATAGCCTTGAAAGTGTGGCGCAGCGCCGCTCAGCGCCAGAATGCTAACAGAAGGTGTGTTTCCAGTTGGCCCCCCCAAAGTAATCCAACCCGGCAATGGAAATTCCCGATTTGTTTTGCTCATATTTGAGATTTCCCATTGCCTGGTTGAACTACCAGAGGGCAAAAACTCGTTTCTGAAATGTTGCTGTCAATGCTTGTGATTTCTGACCTTACGGCCCTTACATTACGGGCCGAAGACATGCTGGAAACAGGCTTTTTGGTAGTAACTGACACCATCGAAAAGTGGCTTGACAAGCCGCCTGGCCGTGCCACGCCCATCAGGTCAGTTTTTGAACTGCCTGCTGGGTTCATGAGATTGGCATCCAACTTCTTCAAAAATTTGGTCAGAGTGAAGTCCTGTTGGTGCTTCGCCCCCTCTTGGCTCAAAAAAAACATTAAAAGTTCACCTTATGAATCATCCAGTCATCCGCTTCACTGAGATATCTATCTCTCTCAGATGTTTGAAATCACCAGACCCGACATCTCATACTCTGACCAAACCAGTTCCTTCGAACTGGCAGCCCCCCAGCGGTCGAAAATGCAGCCGGACAACGCCTTCGCAGAATTTACAGCGTTGATCATTTAGGTGTGGAAATTGGGGGGTCAACTGTTGGAACGGCCAGGCACAAAAAAAACAGCGAACGACGAAGCAACGCGTGTCTCATGATTCAAGTCACTTCGGAAAATTCAAGGTGTGAGTTCAAACTTCAGGTACCCACTGGAGGAAGCTGCTCAAAAAAACTGGATATAGTTCTTTAACAATTTCCAAGAGGCTCTCCCTGTGCCAATTTCCGGGTGGCAATGTTCATTTTGAGCAGCTTGGTGGGTGGTAGTTTTATCCAAATCGGACATCACTCGGTGACCCAGTGTACGACTCAGAATCGTAGGCGAAGGCGACATTTCAAAGGGACAACTACCAGGGATAGACTTGCCATGGAAATCCATGAAACTCTTCAGATAGAACTATGTTTTTTTATGGCTTGGCTTAATATTTGAATTTGCCACAGAACAGACATGGATCAGAACGCAGAACGCGTCAACCCATCCTCGGACCCTGCCGAGGTGGGTGGTTTAGCTGAGTCCTGTCACCTGCTGGCGGAGTGTTTCTCAACGCCGTCTCTCGTTTTTTTTTTTCAGATGTTCCGAGAGGGAGATGAGTGCATCTCTTTGCAACAAATCATGCTCAAACAGCGACGGCTGTTGGCTGTCAAACTTCAAAGATGTGAAAAAAAAGAAAAAACAACGTGAAAGCTGCTATCATACTGTAGTTCTGTCCATGATGGTGGGCATGATTTAGGATCAGTGAAACATAGTGCAACACCGCCTTAAAGTGAGATGCAAACTTTGTATAGCTCCACTTGGAGATTGGCTGGGCGCCTCTTGATGGACATTGACGGTGAAGCTGGACAATGGTCCCATCCAACCATGACACATACGGCAACATCACCACTGGTTGGTGGTTGAGCCCACCCCTCTGAAAATATGAGTTCGTCAGCTGGGATGATGACATTCCCAATAATTATATGGAAAAATAAAATTCATGTTCGAAACCACCAACCAGCTAAACTATCTTGCATAGCAACGTATTTTATAGATGAATGAGCGGGGGGAAGGGATTAAGTTGGCTAACGGTATCATGACATACTTATCAAAAACTCAACACTTCGAATACGAACCTTGGTTTCATAATCCCAATGGACTTCAGCACATCAGTGTTCGTTCCAATTTATAGCAGGCTGTCTTAACTGCCATCATTGTCTATCTACATCCAAATTTGAAACAAACAATTTGAAACAAAACAAACCAATAGCTGCTTCAATAGCTGTCACAAACTATAAACTGGCCATGTGTCAAGCAAACACACACACACATAGATATATATATATATATACTGCAATATATATATATACACAAATACAGTATATACATCTACAGGGCATCACAATTTCAATACAGTGTGGATGATATCCAAATATCTTGCACCAACCGCACCTGGTGAAATGACATGGACATTGCATAAACTGATCCAGTTAGTTGACAGCAAACCACCTGCGCCGGAAAAGGACAAATTATTGCGACTGACCGGGCTTGGCTCACTGATTGGGCCGGTTCTTCTGTTGGTCAGCATGCGCCAGACGCGCCAGTATTTGCCACAAATGGGCTGTTGCAGGGGTCATCATCAAGCAACATCGCATTAAAATGCATTAAATAATTATATGACCTTCTCAAATCAGGTGGTAGCTCACATGGTTAAACCGACTAGTCGATCTTGGATGGAGATCGACCCTCTCCACGGCATGACTCCGTGAAAAGGAGAATTTGATGATAACCCAGAGATTGAATTAATTGCAGATAATCCCGCAGCACGATTGAAAGTTGCAGTGCGATCCCAGCCTGACTTGCTCCAAGTTGCAGTAACATATCATTTCACAAATCCAAAAAAATCAATGTTGGGGAGTTGCCAAATTACAACTGTCTTCCCCACTCGGAACAGGTCCTATGAGGTCTGAGATCGACACTACTCATGGGGTTAAATACGACAAGTTTGGATTCTCAGTCGTCAACATCAGCACCACCTTTTCCGCTGCTGTGGTGGCTACTGCTCCTCAGCGGTCATCCGATTTGAAGGGATGGAACTGATGGAACAGCAGAATCTGAGACAGCGCCAGTCACTGATTCACTGATGTGTCTTTTAGGGGGCTTCCGTGGTTCTGGGCCCCTCTCGGATTTGAAGGCACATAGATCCCAAAACATCAAATAATTAGCTCCTATACATAGAACCAAAAGTATCCAATTATAATCATACTGAAGCAAACAGAATGTATTGTGGACTTGTCAAACATATTGCAGTTTTTCATCAAACAGTTTGGTATGTTTGGGTGATGTTTTTTTTTTGACATTTCCATTCTACAGACTTTTTCCAGGATAACCATAGATACTTGGTCAACATGACAAATATTTCGCTCGCTGTCGCGGCACTTATCGTCTTGTTGGACATCGCTGGACAATTGGCTGGCTCCAGCGGCGGTCTTCTTCATTCCTCCCAGCAACTTGTGCAGGGACTTTTGAATCCTTGGACAAAATGCGGCGAACTCATGCGAATTCCTGAGGAAAGAACAGCAAACAGTTGGTGAACGTAACTATGATTACTAGGTTTTAAAAGGGTGATATATCATGAGATACCTATCAGCAAAGGGGTGCCCAAGACAGCTAAGTCGGCTTTTCAGTACCATAGCTAGGTTTCAAAAGGATTCAAAAGGGGATATATATATATACTGATCAGTAGAGGGGTCTCCAAGATAGCTATCAGTAGAGGGGCACCCAGGATATCTAAGTCGGTTTTTGAATACGATAACTAGGTTTTAAAAGGGGGATATATCATGACCAATAAAATATCTATCAGCAAAGGGGTCCCCAAAATAGCTAAGTCCGTTTTTGATCATGATAACTAGGTTTCAAAAGGGGATAGATCTATCAGTAGAGCGATCCAAATCGGCTTTTTTAGTACGATAACTTGGGTCAACTCGGGTTGATTTATCATGAGGTATCTATAATTCGATGGGCTTAGAAACCAGCTCTTAACAAATGGGATCTCCACTTTTGTACCCTCTGCTGTGGCACAGTGGAAACAACGAACGGAGATAGGGCAATCACGGCAATGGTACAATCTATAGAAATCGTGGACATGTTTCAAATATCTTCGAATTAAATGCTGAACAAACCATAACAAACCTAAGTTATCACCCGTTTAGTTACTTTCGATGAATTTCCCAATGGCCTGCCATGTTAGCATTGAACGGGGCTATGTTTTTCCATCCGTGCCACGCTTCGCCACGCTTCGCGACGCTTCGCCATCCCTGAAAATGATTAGCCAATGATTGGTCAGCAAAGATCAAATCTCCTTTGTGTGGTATGGGTTATATCCCAAGATCAGCGTGTCTCACAGTGTATATATATATATATAGCCCAGTTCAAGTGCCAGCATCTTCGAAGTTTTGAACTTAAATCAAGTCATTGAGGCAACCAAAAACAGTAATTATAACCATGATACTTTCCCCCCCAAACTATTCTGCCATATTCTGGCAAATGGAAACGGGGATTTCTCTGCCAAGCACCTTTGATCAGGGGAACGCTGCTGAAAAAAAATAATAAGTAAGCATTAATCAGCTATAATTAAACCACGCATTCATTCGTGTCATTTTTCTGCCGGGTGGACCAGCCTCCGTTTCCCAGCATCCCCGGTGGTTACTTAAACCTTGCAGCAAGAGGCGTCTTCTGAACCGTCCTCGGTGACGCGTTGCTGTGCTGAAAAAAACGCCCTGAACATTGGTCCAATATGGTCCACGCATGTCCAACTAGACCAATCATCGGGCATCTCTCGATGCCCATTCCCAGCCCTTGGGTCATGATAATCCCTAACAAATCCCTAAGATATCATTTGCATAGTATGTTCCATGGATTTCCATGGTATAACTATACCCATGAACAAAAAACATGAAACAAAAAAAACATAAAAAAAAACAAGATGAAGCCCACGAACCCGAATGCTCACACGTATGTTAATGGTACAGATGTCAAAACACATGGTTATGCAGTCACGCACAATACCTATCTGCAATAGTTTATTTGAACAGTCTTGTGCATGTTTCCCTTGTTACCAGTCTGCAGTGTGGAGTGGAAAGTGTAGAGTGTGGAGTGTGGAGTGTGAAGTAAGGAGTGTGGAGTGTAAAGTGT
>Ga0126342_10019345_pt1 | contig 11576 bp, 4 predicted proteins | sample Cyp1metagenome_FD_92528 | JGI IMG/M metagenome (GOLD analysis project Ga0126342, IMG submission 92528) | Coral microbial communities from Lord Howe Island, Old Settlement Bay, Australia - Cyphastrea 1 metagenome | ecosystem: Host-associated > Invertebrates > Cnidaria > Coral ... | reverse complement strand
TTGTTTTTTAAAGGGGATCAATTAAAAGTCAAATTGGCCAAACTGAAATTTTCGGAAATTGGAGATGGATGCCTGTTTTTAGTATTAGGGGGACGTTTAGTATTAGGAGGAAGGGATTATTTGCTGAACATGTATTTGATTGCTATTAGCGAAGGTTGCTAGCTGCTAGCCATGGCACAAGTCGGAAGGGGAAATCAAAGGGACGGGGGAAGCGGCGCCATTGAGATTCATGACAGCTGTCATGACTATGGATTTCTGCAGTTGACAGTTATGTGGCTACTTAATGCTACACCATTATAAACAATGGAACATCCCTCATTAGATGATCTTGAGGGCGTTCATCTAGTCCCTTCCGCCTAATAACAAATACCCGCACATGGGTCCCCCAAAAAGGAACAGATCCAATCCTAAACCAGGCATCGAGTGGCCCAAGATGACGATTCGAGGGACGAACACCCATGTCTTTGCCGTCGGGGATTGGGGCGGCCTTGCCGGGACCTTGCCACACAACAGTCAGATCATCCAGTACAAAGGTGCCACCGCTCTACCTGGGGAGTGTTGATTGGGGGGGGTTGGGGTCCTTGGGTGTCCTGGTGGGAAGTGTTGGATGTGTTGGATTCTGCATCTGGCTTTTGAGGTTTGGACCTTCGCAGCCATTGGATTTCTGGTGGTTTGGAACATTTTTTCCCATATGGAATGTCATCATCCCAAATGACGAACTCCATCATTTTTCAGAGGGGTAGGGCTCAACCACCAACCAGATTCGTTCGAGTTCCCCCACTCTTCGGCTTCCAGAAACCACGGTGGCTATGTCATCCTGTGCAGGTGGACAGACCATGGGCCCTCACACCATGGGAAGATATCGCACCAACGCCAAGACGCACGATTTGTTGTGTACCACTCCTGCTGCTCGGATGAATCAGAGCCAGTGATGTGGTAAACTCAGTCAAATAAACTATGATAAACCATAAAAAGACACATGATTTTCTAGCAGCTTCATCTTCTAGCAGAATTCCATGGTATTTGTCCCAAGTCGTGTAGTAGTGTATCGTGGTGGGTTTGCATCCCAACATCGAAAACTTTCTCCTTGGAACGGCATCTCCACCCAGGGGGATCACTCGACTCATCCGAGAAGTATATAGATTTCTCTGTTCGTGATAGTCTTATTCTGTCAGAAAATGGAGATTCTATCTGCTCCAAGATGCATATAAATTGAGGAATCACACCCAGAATGCTATTTCAGGTGCCCCAAGTGTGTTTTTACCTATTTCCATCTATTTCCCTTGGCCCAACCTCCCATTCAGATCTTTGCTTCCCTGTGGTAGGATGAAAAGCTTCTGGGAAATTGACAGTTGCATGGTGTTCACCCTGGATTGAAGGCTTGTTGCGTATTGAACATTTTTTCAGGACATGGCCTTCTAAATTTTCCACCTGAGGAAATTTCTGATCACCAAAAAAAAAAATACACAACAACTCACCTGAGACCTGAGGAAATGGCTGACTGCTTTGGCACCAATGGCACTGATTGCCCTGCACGCTGTGGCTGGCTGAAGGATGTGCCACGGCAGCACATGTGGTGGGCGAAAGCTGAGCCTTGAAGAGAATGCTGAGGAAAATCCTGGAACATCTATGGGCATCTTTCGGCCATGTTGATATTTTATTGGATCTGCCATGGTGCACATTGAGTTTCTTTGGGGGAACTATGCCACATCCACCAATGTGTTGGCGATATGACTTAGGCTAGTCATGGTATGGGTTATTGCTTGCTAGCATATATATCCAAAATGAAGGTAATAGCAAAATATGTTATCCACATTTGGCATTCGATCAACAACATGCGAGAGGTATAATACATATGATCAATTATGAATATATATATATATGTGTGTGTGTGCGCGCGTGTGTGCAACTACTTTGCATACATACTGTAATATATAGATAATTGTGCGGATGCAACTTTTTCCCTGCAGTTTCAATACAGTAAGCCAGGAGAAAACAAATGAGATTTACCCTGTGGTTATTTAACATAGCCATGGAAAATGGCCCATTTATAGATGATTGTCCCAGCTAGAAACCTCCATTTAGTTCAGGGTTTTTCCCATGGCTATGTTAAATAACCAGATGGTAATTTGTCCAAGATTCATCAAAGTTGATCAGTTGTCTCAGGTTGATGTCCCTGCGCAGCACCTAGTGGCAGATCAGATGATCAAGAGGGCCAAGGCCTGATTCGGAAGAGTTGCGCTGTCCCCATTACCCTCTGGTAAACATACAAAAAGCTATTGAAAATGGCCATTTATAGTGAGTTTTCCCATTGAAAATGGTGATTTCCCATAGTTATGTTAGTTTACCAGAGGGTACAACCATCAGGTCAATGGGAATGGCTTCAAAAATTATGAAAACTTAAGAAACAAATGCAGATTTTGGTAATCTTTGATTCATCTTTATGATTGACTATCCGATCTATCCAGTTTTAGATGTACACAATTTCGACCCACAGATGATGGCAACTGTTTAACACTATCCAGTTTTCACATGTGCTTCCAAAACGGATGCAGTACCATCTTCTGGTTGGTGATTTTTGGTTCTCAGAGCATGGAAGCAAACCATTTTTTTGACTGAACCGGTAGAACATCATACTGGGATTGTGAACCCCAAAACACAAATGGTCGAAGCCTTGGACATTTCTGCTTTTCGGAGAATTTTGGTTGGTTGCTTATTATGTAATCACATCTTGATATCAATTTACATAATTATCATGAATAGTCCGTGGATGTTTCTGCCGTTTCCTTTGTTTTCATGTAATTTGCCCAGATATAGAACCATGGTTACGCACCTTATATTTATATATACACATACGGGATACACGACAATCTGATAGTTCACAGACTCACGGAAACCTACGTGCAATACCCCATTTTTAGGACCTTGCCAACAAATAGCGACATGTTTCAAGGCCAACAACCCAGACTACCTGCTGAACGTCGGGGACAACTTCTACTGGGGCGGTATCTTTGGCAAGTGCGGTGAGACGCCAATGTCCAAGGTCAACGATGTCACCAGGGCGCAATTCAACTGGAGCCTTTGGCGAAAAATATGTTTTTTTCCATCACGAATTACCCTCTGGTAAACATACAAAAAGCTAGAAAATGGCCATTTATAATGAGTTTTCCCATTAAAAATGGTGATTTTCCATGGCTAGGCTATGTTAAATTACCAGAGGGTAACACAAAATCATGGTGACCATGGTGGATAATTTACTAATTTATGTATTAATAATGGATGAAACTGATTGAAGACTCAAAGAATTTGGGAGGCCGATGAAGAGAGAGAGAGAGATCAATCATTGGCGGCTGCCTTAGAGTTTGACCCATCCATCCTGGTTCCCTGTATGGTTTCAACATGTTTCAACTGTATTTCTTTAGAAGGTGGTGCCCCATAAAGCCATGGAGTTAGCGAAGTTGGTTTCTGAGTAGGTCAAACCAAACCACCAGCCTTAAGTAATTAGGTTAACCTGAGGTTAGCAATTTCTGAGTAGGTTATTCTTTTCTGAGTAGGTTATTTACCATACATTTTCTAGTTGGTTTCTGACATATCAAGCTAGGTTGGATATATGGACAATATATTCATCGTAACTGGGGATTATAAACCAAACATAGCTGGGGGGGGGCATCTTGTACTTCGGGGTGCATTCCAGGATTCGTAGGTGGGTAATCATGGTAACAGCTACGTTGTACCCCGTTTCTATATGACGTTAAAGAATGTTAAAGATATATTATAAGCATATGACTGTTATACATTATCATGAACCATTTAGTATCTTATATACATATATATACTATTTATATAACTTAGTTCTGTGAGGATTATTAATTAATATTGCTTATATTCGGCTTATATACATATGATTTAAATCCCTTACTGGGATGCATATCCACCTAACTGGCCTATCCTATGAATGGCTTATAACTACAAGTTATAACTATGGTTGCCAATTAGCAAGTGGTATGTTGCCACTAGTAAGTTCCATAGTGACTACGGTTGTACCCGGTAACTAACTAGATTATCCCATGCCCCATAATATTAGTAAAGGAACAGGATCCATCATCCTCAATTTTACCATTTCTATGGGTGGGATTGAAACCATCAATTTATATAAGTGGTTTATGACCTTGCTTTACCAACATTCACTGGGATGCACATCCAAAAGGTGCCCCCCCAGCTATAAATGATAAGTTGATTAATAATCCTCATGAAAACCATGGCTCTAAGTATCACAAATCAACATACACCATAGTTGTTGGAGTCATGTTCACCAACTAAACTATCATAAATCAGCTATAACCCCCATGAATTCTCATGTTATCACCATGTTTGTCCCAAGTTTTCTTGGTGAAAGCATGTGAAAAATATCCATTTCATGTTACCCTCTGGTAAACTAACATAACTATGGAAAATCACCATTTTCAATGGGTAAATCCACTATAAATCACCATTTTCAATAGCTTTTTGTATGTTTACCAGAGGGTAAATGTCCATTTTTTCGGACCTTTTTGGGAACCAAAAACGGTCCTTTCAGGATCTACGAAAACGTCTACAAGGGCCCCGGCCTGGACGGCAAGCCCTGGCTCTCGGTGCTGGGAAACCACGACTGGGGAGGCCGCGAGATGGACGCAGCCTGGGACCAACAGATTGCCTACACCTGGGTCAGTGACTTGGGGGCACCGCACCAAGGGTGGTTGAATTTGAAGCCGAAAAACCATGGGAACAAGATGGAACAAGAATGATGGGATGAAAAAACTGGAACTTTTGGGAAAAAAAAACGTTTTTTTTTTTTTAACCATCAACAATGGTGGTTTAACATGATTTAATCATCAACACTATGGATTTAAATCATCAGAACGATTTAATGACACTAAGTGGGGTTGAACCATCAAGAACGACACCAAATTTGGTGATTCGTGCCATTTCCCCGCCCTAAATGGGTGAATGAAACATGGTTTGCTGGAGAATCCAGCATTTACAGATGATTTTTTTTTCATAAAACTTCCATTTTAGGGGATTTCCCCTTGCCATGTTGACATCGGAGTGTAACTTCCACTGCTTCCTGAGCCGCAAGCGGCTCCTTGCGCAGCTTCTTCCCAAGGCAAACGATGGGTGCTGCCAGCGCCCTACTGGATGCAGACAGTGGACTATGTGGACCAGGGCTTTACGGTGGAGATTTTGATGTGGCTTGAAGCCATGGTTTAACCAACAAAAATGGTGGATTTAACCAACACGAATTTGGGAGTTAACCAGCAATGATGGTGGTTCAAACAAACATTGGTGACCCCACCAGCAGGAATGCTGGAATATGAGAAGATGTCCTCAGAAGGTGGCACCGAAGGATGGTTTAAAATCGCTGCTTTGATTTTCACTGGCGAAAACTCGTGGCTGCGTCTTGAGGACAGCAGATGACAGGGATGACGGCATATCACAGATTTGGGGATCTGAAATTATTCGATTTTTACTGTCACCCCCCGTTTTTTTGTTTAAACATCAGAACTTGTGCTGGTAAAATCATGTAAAATACAGATGCGCGCCCAGTAATTTCAGAACATTCCTTGGCAACGATTCGCTTGTAGGGATGAACTATCCTTCTCGATCTTGTCCAGATGTTTGTTGGAAACAGACTGGTCAATTCATTATATCAATATATGATAATATCTAAATATACAATATAATAGGAATATAATATATATATATAGTATTATATACATATAATATCATATAGTATATAATATCATATATATATACATATGTATATAGTATACATACAGTATACAGTATATATATTATATATATATATATCTATATTATATCTCGCATGTTGCATAAATCTGGACTTTTCTTGGTTCCATTGGCTCCATCCTTCCTTCGCGCTGAGGATTGATTCGAACATCGAGGATGCGGACGAAGATACCTCCGCGAATCCTGAGCACAACATCTGCACCTGGGACCGGCGTCGGACCAGGCTCTGGAGGATCTAGGATCTATCTAACCATATACTGTACTTCTATAGGTCAAGTGGATGGGTAGTGAAAAAGATCCTTAATGTTTTAATATATATTATATATAATTATATGCCAGCCAACTATTTTTTGTAGGGTATCTAAGATTGGCAATGACTTATCCATTTCGAATTTATGAATGGGATGACTGGATAACCTACTTCGGAACCTCGATATGCGATCACTCAAGTTATTGACCGAGTCGGATGATCCTACCCGATTCCATCCAGTGGTTGGGGGGGCAGCTGATTTTCAGATAGACCCTTTTTAAAGGATCCGGAGGATGAACCAACCGTTGATGGGAATACCGTGGATGCCAGTGGATATTCCCATGAACTATTCCAAAACATACCACCACCTGTGTTCAGTATCATTCAGCATCCGAATAAGACTTTGGGCAACATGGGCGGACCGAGTCCATTGACTCCTCTGCTGCTGGGGAAATCAAACCAAGACATGATGATTCAGTGAGGTGCTACCATCTTGTTTCATCTTGTTTCAGAATTGGGTTCAGCCATTGCAAAAAACAAGTGCCACACAACCCACACAACCTACGATTCAATGTGGGTTAATAGGTCCTGGCTGGTGAAGGAAGGCTGGGAAACTCAGGTGGTAAGTTGCACAATCCTCCTGGCTCCAGTTGTGCAAAGATGCTTGGAGAGAAGTGCTTAAGGTATGGATTTATGATGAATTTGATGATTTATGTGGGAATTTGTATGTTTTACACATGCGATGTAAGAAAAAATACATACAATTACTATGAATATACCCTACATGCCTACACATTTACATGCACAGCTATTCTACCATATGGTATGCACACACACACATTTCTTTTTCGGCATGCTATCACATATTTTCCGCCAGAACAGAATGAACCACATCACAAATCCATGAGGTTCTGCAATGGCTGCAGCAGGGGTGCTGAAAGCTTTAGAATCTGTTTCCTGAGATGCCACACATGAATTATGCAGCATCGTCCGCCATCTTAAAATTCCCTGCGCATGTTCATATCACACATCTAAACCGGGTTGATATTTGACAAATCCTGCAGGCAGCTGTGCAGAAGTCAGCCATGATGACATTCGCTCTCCTAAGGATTGGTGGTCCATCCAGTATCGAGTCGTGTCACGACTGGTTCCAGAAACTCTGGGATACTTGGCTGTAGCAACCTGTGGCGACTTAGGGAGGTTGCTCCGGACTGGAACTCCAATATGATCATGGCCACACTGGGCCTGTCCACTTTGTTGAAACTGTTCCACACCGGAAGGAGAAGATAGTGCTTTCAGGTTTCAGATGTTCACCGGAGTTTTTTTACCGCGATGAATGATGAAAGGTCACTGCACCCAGGCAGAGAACTCATCAGAGTGGGATAAATCATCCAGTTTCACCCCGTTTTTTTTCTACAAAGAGATTGGTTTGAAACAACGGGGTTCCCCCCAACATCCCATGGTTTGAAGCCTAAAATTGTCCCACATTTTCCAACTCAGTTTTCCCATAAATGTCCCATGGTTTCCCATGGTTTTCCCGTGGTTTTCTGTGTTTTCCTACACTTTTTCCATGGTTGAAACATATGAATTTTCCCATGGTTAAAACGGTGTTCGCCGCCGCCAGGATGAGGGCGCGACCTGGGCCACTGAGAAGCTCCAGAAGTCGGAAGCGCATTGGCAGATCATGGCTCCTCGATACGACCGACGCTGACATGTTGGGTGTTTTATGGGATTTTCCATGGGATGTTCCATGGGATGTTCAGTTTAATGGATTTTAATGGGACTAAATGGATGTTTCATGATTTTAATGGGATTCAACTGGGTGATTTGGGTTTAATTGGGGTTTTAAATGGGATTTCGTGGGATTTTATGTAATGGAATGTATGATGGTTATCCTCTAATAATTTCAGAATTTGCTATGGTCGAATTACCCAGTAAAAATGAATGATATAGGGCCATAGCTATGTTGTTACATTACCAAAGGGTAGCGGGTAGCTATACCAAAGATGTGCCCATTTCATCATGACTCATGACACCGTTTTTGACAGCGTTTTTGTATGTTTTTGTTGGGGGTCTGGTTTTGCAGAATGTCAAGCAGTGATTTGCAATCACTATACCCTCTGGTAAACTAACATAACTATGGAAAATCACCATTTTTAATGGGAAAATCCACTATAAATGGCCATTTTCAATAGCTATGTTAAATTACCAGAGGGTATAAGCAGTGAAGGCTAGTCAAGTCCTTGCTGCCATTAGAGGTAAGGCCAACTGTTTGGGATCATGAGGATCCCACCTGGTGCGGTGAGGTGACGCACTTCCCTTGCGGTCACAAGACGAAGTTTTACAAGGAGATGCACTTGATGCTGCGCCAAAACATGCCAGGTCTGCCAGGTGTTGAAAAAAATGTGGAAAAATGAGTTCCTAACATTGACCCCTTTAGCTTGGCAAGGTCATTTAGGTATGGAATTATGATAAACTTGTCAGTGTGCTGTGCCAAATGATGGTCAATACCAGGGTGGGACGCCGGATTGTGTATGGATAGGGCAACCACTGCCGTACTTGAATCTTCTGGTCCGCTAACTGTGAAGAACGTTGCCAACAACCCGTCACCACGAGTGGCCCCATGTACTAGTCGTTCTTGTTGATCAAATCGTTCTCCCAATTTGCCATGAGCTCCCAGTGGAAACAACCAGCACAGTACCAATTCTGCGGCACAGCCATGACATGAGATCTGAGGAAGTATGGTCTGGATCTGTTGGTCACGGGCCATGCCCATTATCAGCTGATGTATTGGTCTCCTGATGCTCGTCGGAATCGCTGAGGGTGATGGACATGGGATGATAGATGTAGATGGCTTGTGACAACGACATCACAAAATGAATGTTGCTCATGTGCGCGCAAGGACGGACTTCAGGTTTGTTTTCCTATTGGTATTTTGGATCATTTATCATTGGCCGTGGCCATGTGAAGATATGTTGTAGGTGAACTTAGGTGATTGTTGGCGGCGCAGCTCATGACAACAATTTCTTGCAATGATGCTACACATGTGTAGCCATGCTGGAGTAAGTAAACGACAAAATCATCCTGAGCTTCAGTTTGGAAACACTTAGCCCAAATTCCCACTATTGGTTTAAGGAAAAAAAACTGCAGAAAACCTCGATATTCGGCTAAACAATACCATGGCCTCCAGTTAATATATTCCCAACTGAACCAATCATCGCAATCACCGTATCGTTAGTTGCACATGCCCACTATATTCCACAATCTTTCCATATACATCATATAAATGATTGAGCCCCCGGTGGCGGAAATTTTCACCGCAGCCACTCAGCCACTCCTATAAATCACTCATATAAATCACTCATATTTTTTTTTCCGTTAGATCATATTTTTTCCAAAAAAAATCCACATTCAGATTATCAGATCTTGGATTTTTTTTCAACGTTTTTCCCCCTGTTTCGACAGCAACGTTGCCACGTTGCCAGGAGAAGTTGGGAGGTTTGAAGTGCTTCATCACCGGCGGCGGCGGCGGCATCACCTCGGAAAACAACGTGGAGGTGGACAACCCCGACGACCATCAGCCCTTTGAAAGCGAGTCGGTTGGGTTGGTCAAGCCACTAGCGATTCAGATAGTATTAGATAGTATATTTATATAATATTATATAATATTAATCATAATATTAATCATAGATAATCATAGTATATAGTTAGTGGATGTTAGTGGTTAGTATATATAGGATAATTAATAGTATATCTATCTGGGTAAATTATAACGACCTCACTGTTCTCCCTCACTGGAAATCATGGTTAATAAGGGGAATCATGCCCAAATGGCCGCAAGATTCAGGTTAGTGAAATATTATAATTTAACCAGATATAATATTAATCATAGTATATAGTTAGTGGTTAGTATATCTATAGGATAATTATAGTCTAGTCGTTTTAGTATGGTTATATATGACAAATCATAATTATATATATATATATCATATATCCCATAAATTCCCATAAGCCCAACAGTTGAGCAAGTTATAAGTCAACTTACCGATCTAGGGGTTCTCACCTTGTAGGATGTTCAGCGAAGCCCCTTGTAGGATGTGGATGCGCTGAGGTATGGATTCTTCGATCTCACCATGACAAAGGAGTCCATCAAGATTGAATCCATCAATTGGAGAGGCCGGCTCCCAGTTGCCTAAATCGCCCGAGGTGAAAAAACCAGGTTGGGGCTATTATAACATATTGGAACATGGTACAGTAAATTGGCACATGTTGTTCGCATGAAATCTTTGGCCTATGAGTTTTTTTCCGATGATTTGTCGATTTTTTGTTGCCATCCCAATTTTATCCCGTCCCAACCTGTTCCAACCCTATCCCCAACCCGTTAAGGGCCCCCCATCCCCAGCCGCTGCCTCCAGCCGCCAGGGAACGTCATCGAGACGGAGACGGTGGAGCCTTATTTGGGCACCGAGACGCGCAAGGCGGAGCTGGAGCCCTGTGTCATTCCGAAGCCGGGCTCGGACTGCTACAAGGTCATCCAGTGGGCCATGAAGGACGGGGGTTCACCATGGACCCATTTTTGGGGGCTAAGACACCAGCTGAAAAACATGGGAACAAATATATATATATATGGGAATATCATGTCATAAAGATTTTTTAAATAGATAGAGAGAGAGGCCAGGTGGATATACGATGATATGTGTGCAGATTTCTGGGTTCACCAGAAAACAGGCGGGCGGGACCTTGGCTACCTGTTGATCAACTGGGTGATATACGCCGGGTGAAAAAATGGGATATCACCAGTTCTGTGGGGTACAGCACATGGGTTACCACCCAAATTAGATGGGATGTGCATCCAAGATCGTCCAAGTAGGTGCGGTGAATGGTGCGTGTTGAGGTGGGGTAGGTTCTGTGTGGTTTGGTTTTTCAAGGTCTTGGTTCCGACCAGCTTCAAACATGACTTCCAAGCAGAATCATGATTCAAGTGGGGCCCGCACAGAAAGAATAACCAAGAAGTTTTGGACAACTTGAGATACGGCACTGATATCCTGTATGGAAAGCTTGAGGAACCATTCTGGCATTCTGGTGACCCTGGACTGCCAAAAACAGCAACATGTTTCATTGGACATGCACAGTTGGACCCCCTTTCCCGAAGAACAAGTGGTGTAGAACCATGGCTATGTTCATGTTGAAACATCTTGAAATATTCGAATTCAGTTCTATGTGGCTTACAGTATCCCAATCAAGGACCACTTGAGCCAGGACGGAATCCACTCCAACCCCGAGTGGTTCCCAGGGCTCACTGCGTCGCTTGGTTTCTATCGTTCCATGGTCCAAGACCCTTCGTAAATCTTTCGTTGGATGTCTCATGCTTGAGTGGAAAGGAGGGTAATTTATTATTATTTTTTTTTTTTTGGTATTTTTTTTTTTTCCCTCCTCTCCTGGTGGCTTCTGTGGCTCCTGGTGGCTCCTGGTGGCTCCTGGTGGCTTCTGCGGCTCCTTGTGGCTCCTGGTGGCTTTTGCGGCTCCTGGTGGCTCCTGG
>Ga0126342_10019344_pt1 | contig 11576 bp, 12 predicted proteins | sample Cyp1metagenome_FD_92528 | JGI IMG/M metagenome (GOLD analysis project Ga0126342, IMG submission 92528) | Coral microbial communities from Lord Howe Island, Old Settlement Bay, Australia - Cyphastrea 1 metagenome | ecosystem: Host-associated > Invertebrates > Cnidaria > Coral ... | reverse complement strand
CCTCATCATACTGATCCTCATCATCCTCATCATACTCATCCTCATCATCCTCATCATACTGATCCTCATCATCCTCATCATACTCATCCTCATCATCCTCATCATCCTCATCATCCTCATCATACTCATCCTCATCATCCTCATCATCCTCATCATCCTCATCATCCTCATCATCCTCATCATCCTCATCATCCTCATCATCCTCATCATCCTCATCGTGATCAACATCACTAGTATCATAAAACTATCATGACCTTGTTTGAGCTTCTTTCACTACCTGTTTTTCGGGTGCATATTGATCCATCGATTTAGCCATGGAACAGTGTTTCAGATTTCCCCAACAAAATACCAAGACTGCCGAAGCAAATTAATATCTTTATAGAGAATTCTACATATTACCCTCTGGTAATTTAACATAGCTATGGCAAATCACCATTTTTAATGGGAAAATCCACTATAAATGGCCATTTTCAATAGCTATGTTAGTTTACCAGAGGGTAGCACAGGCTGTTTTCAACGATGTTTTCCCCGTTTTTTCATGGGTTTTTCATCGTTTTTTTGTACCAGACCAGGGCTTCCCGGGCTTCCCTGATTTCATCCGGCGAAACGTGACGATGCCGCGAAAAAAGGTGGACGTGACGATGCATCCGATACACCATGGCGTTCAGACGGAGTTCACGTGACCCGACAGAACGGCGGAGAATGGAAGAAGATTTGTGGAGCAAAAATGGAAAGCCAATCATTAGTTACAGTATTAGTTACATATTAGTTATCTGGTTGGTGGTTTGGGTCACATGACTTTTATTTTCCATTTCATATATGGGATGTCATCCTTCCCATTGACTAATATTTCTCAGAGTGGTTAAAGCCACCGAGCAGGTTAATATAATTTATATAGCTAATATAATATATATATATACAATATATATATATTATATATATATATTTATTTATTTATACTGGTTGGTGGTTTGGAAACCCAAAGTTTGAGATTCTGTCTGGTTGGTGGTATTCCACAACCATCATAATTGAAAGGTATAATGGAACATAATTGGACATATGTTTCCGGTTGGTGGTTTATGTGGTTTGGAATATTTGGAGTATATTTTCCCATAATATATTGGGAATTTCATCCCAACTGACTTCCATATTTTTCAGAGGGGTTGAAACCACCAACCAGCAAAGTTTGAGATTTTGAGTCAAATCATGTCAAATCCAGATGATAATGATAATGGCTAGATCAAGTGGAAAAAGTGGCGAAGGACTGCGGTCCCCTAGGGGTGACTCTCAATTCGATTGGAAAATCAATAGGAACCCCCTTGATACTCTCTGGTAAACTAACATAGCTATTGAAAATGGCCATTTATAGTGGATTTTCCCATTCAAAATGGTGATTTTCCATAGCTATGTTAAATTACCAGAGGGTACTTGATTGGAAAAAGCCTGGTTTCCGGATGTTTCCGGTAAATCTTCCATTAGAGATCATCCCAATGATTGTCAATGATTGTCATATTTGTTGATTGATTGGGTCCCAGTGATCATTAGACACCAATTGACATCCCCACTCCACAAAGGCCGTTTGATATTTCCATGAAAATTATGCCAGTGATCATTTCAAGAACTCCCATGTCAGTGAAAATAAACCCATGGAACCAGTTCTTTTAACGACAGGCAGCTCCTGTTGTGGGCTCCCCACAACTTGAACCCTTCCTATCTCCTGGCAACTTGACGTAAAAGCCACAACATCTTGACATATTGAAGGGCATCTTGATATTGCAATGCGTTTCATGGCAGTTGATAAAGGAAAGAATTTCTACGCCTCATTTTTGTTTTTTTGGATACCCTCTGGTTATTTAACATAGCCATGGAGAATGGCCCATTTATAGATGGTTTACCTATTACAAATGGTGATTTTCCATGGCTATGTTAAACAACAAGATGGTATACCAAATTTTCACACAAGCCTTGCTCCGCCTGGAGCAATTGATCTTGCAATCCCCTTTCCCCCGGATCGTAAAATGATGTGTGGCTGTGTGAAATCGGGGATTTTTCATAAGGTGCCCGTTTTTCGAACAAACTCATGGTAAGCCTACCTTTTGGTGAACCATCCCTGACTCTTCTCAGAAGTGTCATCTGACTTCTTTGATGTGCTGTTTCGGCTGGTTTCAGGAGAGCATTTTCAATGAACAACAGATTCTCAACCATTTAGCAATGGCAACAGATCCATCAGACAGAACCACTGGATCAAGTGGAGCAAGCAGATCAAGTGGAAGTGAGGAGCTCCGGCTGGTTGCCGTGCAGTCAGTCACCGGCACAAACTGGCTGGGGTAAGCTATGGTAAACTGAAGATAGATATGGATAGATATCTGGTTGGTGGTTTGGAACATGTTTTATTTTTCCATATATTGGGAATAATGACCCCAACTGACTCAACTGACTAATATTTTTCAGAGGGGTTGAGACCACCAACCAGATATGGTTGTATCATGTTGTATCTCTATCTTAGTTGACTGTTGGGTAATGGGCCAGCACTGGATGCCAGCACCAAAACTCACGTGGGTTGTGTCCGGTGGTCGCCGGGATCTGACATTGTGAGCCGTACTCATATGGGCATGCGCGCGTGCACACACACACGCACAGCTACGCACAGACACACAAACAATTGGTAATTTAACAACTATGGAAAATCACCATAGAAATACTGAAATTTCTCAGGAATAGCATGGATCTTTCCATCGTTTTTTGTTTACCCCGGATCTTCCCCCTTTTTGCTGGTGGTGAAATCCCTTTGGGACTACCCAGGCTACAGATGCCACCGGGCAGTCAGCAGCCCCAGGGAAAGCACATGAAAGCAGTACTTTCCAGTATTTTCCAGTATTTCCAGTATTTTCCAGTATTTTCCAGTATTTTTGGGGATGTTTTCTTAGGACGTAACGTCACGGGATGAGAAAACCAACGATCTCCGGTGACCTCCATCGCAATTAAATCCTTGGCCGAAACAGCTATCCAGCGGCAGAGCGGAAGTTCCAATGGCTCCAATGTCAGAGATTCCCATTAGTTACTATTAGTTAGTATGGGAATATATATGATCCATTATTATTAATGGGAATACATTCGTTAGTTAGTTACTAATCCATTATTATGATGATCAATAAAAAATTATATATATTTATATAGCTATGATTCATAGCTACAGCATATAAAACATGCTATAGCTGTGGATCAACATATATCAATATCATGACTTTTAGATCAGCGATTTTTTCAGATTTCGACCATGACTGACTGGTTTTCGCCTCCGAGGCACATGCTTGATGTCCTGGAATCAGACACGCAGCCTGGCTAGTTTTTTTTTGTGGAATTTCCCAGAAGCCATGGGATACTCATAAAGAAATGGGATACATTATGATACATGAAATGATACATGAAAATTTCATGATGTCACAGCTATAGCTACAAAATCTTGAAATATAGTGTTATAACATGTAGCAACTATGGATTTATAGTTGATATAGAAATATAGTATCCCATGGTCAGTTATATTTTATAGTGGGATACTATTTGGTGGGATAGTGTTTCATGGATAGTTCAGCTGATATGAGTATAGTTGCTGGAAAAAATCACAACCACCCAACTATTAGGGATAATTACCTATCAATGGGGATATATTTTTGCGTTGAGGATAGAATTGGATATAACATGATATAACCATCAATATGATATATGCGTAGGTCTAAACATGCGGTATTAACGCCCACTGTAAATATATCTTGACAGGGAACATGATCACCAGTTGACTAGCGGATGCCCTATTTTCAGACAAACCTATAAACTAACAAACAATTATGGAAAATCACCATGCTATTAATAGCTACAGTAAATAGTCTATTTCTATGGTCCATTTTCCATAGCTTAATGTTAAATTGCCAGAGGGTATGTTCATTTTTAAAGTAGATGCAGCTATACTTATATTATATATATGTAGGGGATTAGGCTTTATGAAGATAGGGTTTTGTCTAATGATATATGGTAGTGGGATATGTCTTTGAATAGGGGATTTAATGAAGAACACATTGAATTTATATGAAGCTTCTGACCAAGAATTTTGATCCATTTGATCCATTTGGTGGGGAAATTTTATGGACAAAAAATCACCCAATATGATATCTGGGTTTGGTACCTGAACATGGGGGATGGATTTACTCCGAAATGATCTGCCGTTGGAAAATGGGGAAAATGATGCTTCAGATATTTAAGCCATCAAGTTTTGCTCTCAGCCCCTTGAATTTTCAAACAAACCATCAAATCTGGGTTAACCTTGGTTCGGTAACTTCGTCTGGCTTATATTCTACAGTGTTGATGGGAAAACGATGGAACTTCCCTTTTTTCAAACGGTCTCAAAATTATAACTTGTTTTTTGATGTCTTTTGCAGGATATCTAAGATTAGACATCTATAGTAGAAACCTAAAGTTTGAGTACCTTGCGGGGTAGTCTAAGCTTGTGATGGGGAACTTTAATCTAGAAAACAAAATCAACAGAATCCAGAGATGTCTGATATCTATAGATGTATATTATGTATTGTTGGATTTTCCATGACTAAGTTGCATTCCCATAGGGTGAAGCTTCGGCTGGGAAAGGACGGCTTCGATGATGAAACATCGTCTTGGGTCCTGTCTCACTTAGGCCCTTTCTGTTGATTTTTAGACTGTCCATGACTATCCATCTATCCATTTGATTCCATTTGTCTATCTATGTCTACGTGGAACTACATACACATTGGACACGTTGCGTTGCAGGGCGAAACCGTTCATCATTCCCATCCTTGGCCTGTTGATAGGCGGGGGCGCCTTTTTTTTGGACGATTGTTTGGTGGTGAAGTTTACGTTGGGCTTTCTACGGCTTTCGCTGACATCCGATGGCCATGTATTGGGGCTGAATCTTTTGATGTTGGGGAAATTGTGAAACAAGATAGCGATAAAAACGGTGGCGCCAATCCCTTCATTTTGGAAGAGAAACCCATGTCATACCATGTGGTTATTTAACATAGCTATGGAACAATGGCCCATTCATAGATGATTTATGATGATTTAATATTATTTACCTGTTTAAATAGTGATTTTTCTTAGCTACATTAATAAGTTAACTACCAGAGGCTCTATTGTTGGTCACATGTCCTAACAGGATGTTCACCAAGGGCAGCTGTGCCTTCTGACACGTCCCAGACGTTTCTTCCTGCGAGCCAAAGTAATGGGACCGGTGACTGGTTTTGATTTTGAACAAGAAGATATAAGAAAAGCTTTTCCATCGCTACTTGGAAGAAATCCCAACGATTTATTTTTGGACGGATTGAACTCACACACACAATATATGAATATATTGTATTATTATTGAATATAAACATGAATAGGTATGAATATATACTATATATATACTATATATATATACACTATACATACACATCATACATGTTGCATGATTGTTTTTCTTTCCAGGTGATTGTCCAAGTCTCGTCTCGTTGTGAATCGGGGGGCCTCTCACCTGATGTGGAGTTTCTGCATCACCTGTGATGGCATCTTTTTTGGATGAAGTAGACGTGGTTTAGAAAACATAATCCAAAAATTGATAGTTCATGGATGTCCATTAAAATGATTATGATATATTATGATTATGATTATGGTTATCAACATTTCTGCATCACCTGTGAATGATGGCTATCCCGCGGTTTCCCATCATGATCATGGTTCCCCAAGCAGTGTGGTCACACTCAGGGGTTCTTACGGTAGGTGTTAAGGCCCGGTGTTTAATCGAGGTGGTCTCCGGGGCGTCTGGAATTTTCCCTCTAAATTTCCATACAAAATGGCTCTTGTGAAATGCCCGTGTGCACTTCGATTGCACAGGCTCGCACAAAGTGTGCTTCCCGGTCTTGGGATCGGTCTTCCTCCTCAACATCATCCTCCTCAACATCATCATCTTCCTCCTCCTCAACATCAACATCATCACCTTCCTCTTATCATCATCTTCCTCTCATCCTCATCATCATCATCATCATCATCATGATCACCATCATCATCATCATCATCCTCATCATCCCCATCATCATTATCATCCTCATCCTCATCACCATCACCATCACCATCACCATCATCATCATCATCATCATCATCACAATCATCATCAACAGCATCATCAAGATTAATTAACATCATCATCCGCATTATAATGCCTTATCCTTTTATTCCCCCACACTGTTTGGGGTCTCTTGCCGGGATAATTTTTCACATTCTACTATTATACCATGTTCCCCCAAGTTAAGATACACGTCATTTCCCCATCTGAAGCCATCTACCTCTAGTGAGGAGGGCTCGGCTAACACTTTGCGAAGTGGGCAAAACATCGCCATTATAACGACCTCACTATTTTCCCTCACTGGATTCATGGCTAATAAGGGGAATCATCCCAAAATGGCCGCAAGTTTCACGTTAGTGAACTATAATCATGTATGAGTGTTTTTTTAAATGAATTGGAAAAATTGGTATATATGAAATACTATTACTGGGGACGAATCTCATCGACGCAACTATTTGCGGTAGTTGAATACCAAAGCTCTGTGGCCAAATTGCCAAGAGGTTTTTCAATTAAATTAATGAAATAACACAATTAGATGATAAATTAATATAAATTATGCATATGGACAAACAGGACTAGAGGTATTCTAGTATTAGCATAAGTATTAGCAAATCCCTAGTTGCAAGTTGGCATAAAGCCATCCAACCCCGCGTAGTCTGATCCGATTCTCTCACCGTCCAGCGATCTTTCGCATCCCAACCCCCCCAAAAGATAGAGATCCAATTTATCACTTTTGGACGTATTATATATATATGCACTATACATATATGTATATAAATACATATATATATATATATTACGTGTATCTTATATATATAATATTATAATATGTAATGTGTAAATCCCTTACTTGGCCTTGTAACCTGGCTTTTCGCCGGCCTAGCCGGCGCGAGGTTTTTATTTTTTTTCGCTGAAAAATGTCACCGGGGGATTTTCCAGCCAATAGCTATGGTAATAGTACCATCAATGGTATAATTCCTCTGGTAATGACTAACATAACTATGGAAAATCACCATTTTTAATGGGAAAAACCACTATTTCATGGTGGTTTAATGGGATTTTATGGTGGTTTAATGGGATTTAATATGGTATAATTCCTCTGGTTATGTCAGTCAACATAGCTATTGAAAATGGTGATTTAGTTCGTGGATTTTCCCGTGAATAGCATGGGTGGATTTTCCATAGTTATGTAAACGTTTACCAGAGGGTAATTCCTCTGCGAATGATTTTCAATAGTAGACTAGTGTATAAGAGTGCACACTGCAGTTTTGTGATTGAGTCAAGAAAAACGTTTGATGCTTTGGACCACAGAACTACGGTTTAGATGGCCCAGATCGCTAGTTCGATGATAAATCCGTATGAGAATGTAATGGTGAGATATGGTGAGATTTTCCAGTTCGCAGCATGTTGGTCATTACCAGAGGGTATGCGAACGTTGATTGGCTCGTATTCCTATCTTAGATGTGCATCCCAAGAATTGTTGATGTATGCAATAAACATAGGAAATACACAACACACAGTGGGAAATGAAACCCAGTCAAATTGATGTCGATGGGTTGCTAACCACTTACAATTCCCGGGATGCATGCCCAAGTATGGGGTCATACAGTGTTGTACTACCCAATATTTTGGGGAATCCTCGCAGTGAATGAACCACTCATTATTTGGATTGATTTGTGGGATTTTCCAACATGTTTTTTGATTCTCCAATATGACTCATATGGTCTTGGTCTTTGAGGGTATTACATTGACATTAGCGTGGTTGTTGGCGAATGACGAGTTATACAGTTATACATATTTATATGTTTATATATATATAAATATATTATATACACAGTTATATATATATTTCTTTGTTTGATCGGTAGTATCCATCTCAAGAAGAAACCTGAACTCCCCCCAAAAAAACATACACCGTGGAAACTTAAACCGTTGTGGTTTCCGTTGTGGTTTCCAGCAGTTCAAACCACGGTGGCCAGGTATCTTTATGATGAACCTTCACAGATGCGCAAAGGCACCAGCGAATGTTGGAAGTTGGAAGTTGGAATGGAAAAATGGCGACAAAAAACTAGGTCAATAAGAAAAGATTGGCTTGGTTATTTACCCATTGAAAATGGTGATTTATAGTGGATTTATAGTGGATTTATAGTCATGAAAATGCTATAACTATAACTCAGAATGGAAATGCTGCGCTGTGAGGCAATAAAAACAGTGAAGATTTTTCCACCAGAATTTCAATCGGATATCATAGGATCGTGCTTTTGGTCAGGGATATGACTGGAGAAACAAAATGGAATGTAACAAGCCATCAATGGGATGTGAGAAGCTTGGAACAACACTTGGAGGAGCGGGTGACTTTGTGACTTTCGAAACTCGTCAGGATATACCAAATTTCCTCAACTTCAATGGTATACCAGGGTATACCCCTAGGACCTATTCATAAAATTTCATAAGCAACTTATTTTACGAAACATTTCTACTCGAAGTCTTCTTGCAGGAGCCCAGCAGGGCGAGTTGTTTCGTTGTTTCCAAAACCCGAGGAAAATGGTCCAAGGATGATTGACCTATGAAAATGGCGGATTTTTGTGGATTTTTCATAGCTGTTGAATTACCAGAGGGTAAAGTGGAACAAGGAAAAGTGGAACATTACTCACATGTCTGAACGGAGAAGGATGGAAAAAATGGATGTGTGTTCCAGATTGCCCCCCTGCCAGAGTTCCGGGGAGCGATGGAGCCAGTGCTATGAATTGAGATTCCCAACCACATGCTAGTGAAGATGATTGTTTTTTTTTATGGTTTTTTCCATCATTTATAAAAGAGTTGAGAAGTAGACATCAAAAGATTATGAGTTTCATCAGCTTTCCCTAGATCCTGATGGAAGGTTTATGACAGGGGAAGTCATCTATAAATGGGTGAAAATCTCAAACCAGCCGCGTTGGTTCTGGATCCCTGCCATCGTCATAGATGAACTTTTTGTGGTTGACATACTTCACCACACATCACCATCATCGTTCATTTTGGCTTATATTATTTTATATCCCAACATGAACATCCGCGTTCAATCATCTTATATCCCAACATGAAGATCCGGGAACTGTTCACACTTTCATAATCTTTCATAGCATTCTACATCCACAACATTCTACATCTACCTACATCGACATCCCATCAGATTCCCATAGTATTCGTTCCCGAAGAACGGTGACCGCGCAGCCGCGCAGTTGGATCACATGGAGTCGATCTCCACGGTGGGAAAGCTGGTCCTCTACTTCGGGGCCCAGTGGCGTGGGCCGATTATGGCATCTTTTTTCAGGGGGGATACTACTGGGGAAATTTCCATGTGATTATTAGCAAGAATTTACTGTAAGTGATATTTAATGATATTCTGGTTGGTGGTTTCAAACATTTTTCTGCATATATTGGGAATAATCATCCCAACTGACTTTCATATTTTTCAGAGGGGTTGAAACCACCAACCAGTATTTAATGATAGTGATGATATCTATTTCTGTTGCTCGAGTTATTTCATGGGAAACAACCTGAACTCAACCACGATTTCCGATGTTAAAAAAAAACACGTTGAACTCCACGAAACAACGGGGTTGATGGCTTCAGCTTGGTGGTGCCATCACAATGTCGTGGTGGCTGCCTGTGGCTGAAGATTCAATCAGTATGTCATTATAATTTGGACTGTATATATATATATACTGGTTGGTGGTTTGGAACATGGCTTTTATTTTTCCATGATATATGGGATAATCCTTCCCATTATCCATTGATATATCGAATATATTGGAATATATAACAGAATATAATGGAATATGACAATGGAACATAACTTCGGAAATATATATATATGTATTAATGGAATATTGAATATAACAATGGAATATGAGAATGGAATATAGTAGTTGCATATGATAATGGAATATATAAACGGAATATCATAATGGAATATGACAACGGAATATAATCTTCGAATAATGGGCTATTAGCTAATACCCGCGTTGCGGTGTCATCAAATATGGCTGGAAAATTCACCAGATTGATGACCACGGGAAGGGGGAAACCTTTGCGGATTTCACAAAGGCCTACGTTGCGGATGGTGATCATCAAAGCAACGTTTGGGGAATCGCGAGTAGCTGATAACCTTATCATCATTATCCTGAAGTAGATAGAATATGAGACTGTCAATTTTATATTAGTTATATTCCTGTTTTAGTGAGGACATTGCGAAATTCACATTCTACTCCGGGATGAGTAGATATACTATACAACTTCACTGTTGGTTGTATGTTATGTATTTTTTTTAATGGTTATTCCATTTGGAACTGAGCCGGGTAACCGCTTTCAGATTTTAAACTGTGAGGAATTCACCCAAAAATAGTGGTTTATATTCTATATAACTGTTTGTTGTGTATATGTGCCATGGTGCAAAGTTGGAATGACATACCCAGACTGGAGACGTATTTGGGCTGGGATTGCCATCATGCCGGAATGCCTACAAAAACATCCCAGAAACATCCAGAAACCAAAACATATTCCTCGCGACTTACGACTGATTTTTACTTCACCATGGCGTGAAGAACAAATTTAATTGGTGCTAACCTCCCACCAAGAGGAAACAAGTCCTGCCATTCGTGGGGCACCCCCAGTCATAGCCATTGTTTCTTTGACAATTAAATGATGAATCAATGGATGAATCAACGTCCAAGAATATTCAGGTACTTTAGAGCTTTTCCCAAGCATTTTCAGGTACTTTACGGCCTTTTCCCACGAGTTTATTGCAGGTACTTTACGGTTTTTCAGGTTTTTTCCGGCGCAAAACTCAGGTCCTTCATGAACATCTTCATGGGCTGGGTGTTCCGTACGCACGTGACTCTAGAGAAGGCCATTGTTTTCATGTGGGGGCGTTCCAAGTTGCCTGTGATGGGTGAAGACTACCATTAGAAATTGGGGGATTGTCCTATAAACCCATCAATACTCGTTGGTCAGATTCGCCCGGATTTCCAAACATTTTTTGCGGCCACCTTTGGTCAATGATGATTGCAGGTCAAGGAATTCACGGGTTGTTTTCTTGCAGCAAGTAACTATCCTTCAAAATTATACTATCTTTCAGTATATCTATCCATATCTATCTGCGAGCTCACTGAAATGATGGTTAGTAGAGGTAAGTATCCTAAAATATCTTTGATATAGCTTTATTTTTCCTTATTTCAGATTAGTGAATACTTATGATACATATATATATATATACTAATATATATATACTAATATATATATATACTAATATATATATATACTAATATATATATATATATATACTAATATATATATACTAATATATATATACTAATATATATATATACTTATATATATATATACTTATATATATATATTAATATATATATATATATATATAAATTTTTATATATATATATATATATAT
>Ga0126342_10019343_pt1 | contig 11577 bp, 10 predicted proteins | sample Cyp1metagenome_FD_92528 | JGI IMG/M metagenome (GOLD analysis project Ga0126342, IMG submission 92528) | Coral microbial communities from Lord Howe Island, Old Settlement Bay, Australia - Cyphastrea 1 metagenome | ecosystem: Host-associated > Invertebrates > Cnidaria > Coral ... | reverse complement strand
TAGAAAGGAAAAGAAAAGAAACAAAAGCAAAAGAAAGCAGGAAATTATATATCTATACTTATACAACCTTGCGCTCGCCCTTGCGCCTTCTTGCGCCTTCCCTGGATAAATCATGTGTTTTTGGCCTATAGAATCACCAAAGTAACGCCTCCACTAAATTTCCTTCAAGGGGGTTTAGAACGACCCCCATATGGGTCTTTCCGCTTCGTCCCCAAGAAATCAGCTTCGTTCCCCCAGATTCTGACATCGTCCCAGTTCACTGTCCGGCTTCCCAGGTGACAACAGATCCCGGCGACAAAGCAACGACGTGATCCAACCGGCCTCCTCGGACGCCATGCTATCTGTGGTCAGAAACCTCACTCTGCAGGACTCTGCAGGATGCAAATGGCTGGTTTTTGTTGTTTCGACCCATCCCAAACTATTTATGAGGAAAAAATGCTAGCACCATCTAGCAACCATCATCCCAAGATATCCTTATATACTTGAAGTATCTTTAACTTTTTGGCAATTGTCTTATTAATTTGACCAGATATTTGGGAGATGAACATCCAGCTGCAGGACAGGAAAGAAAACCGGCCTACCTATCACAAAAAACAGTTTTTAAACAATTCTCGACATGGCTCTATCACAGATGTCCAATTCCACATAATTAAATTAGTTTGGCAACTAATCAGTTCCGCTAATATCATTGTTTGTGTGGTTGGGAAAACGCTTAGTGGCTCCTTGGCTCTCGATTTATCGGGGAATACAAATACCCACATGGGTCCTAAAAAAAGGGTACTACATGATTTGCCATCATCTTCCCTATGTGAAATTGTCACGTTGAGGTATATATCCCATTTTTAGACACATCCAAAATCCATATGTTTCATGGTATATAAATATAATATACAATATATATATACATATATATAATATACACATATATGTATAATACATATAGATATATAATATAATATATATATATATATATGTACATATTATATGTATATATACATATATATATACATATAATGTGCATATGTATATACTATATATAATAGACACATATATGTATAATACATAAATATAATATACATATATATATATATATAATATAATACATATACATAATATATATATATATATATATATATGTGTATATATATAGTATATATTTACTATTATATATATATATATATACTGTATATAATATGTATATATATAAATATACTATATATACTGTAAATAGATATATAGTAAATATATACTATACACACATATATATATATATATATTATGTATATACTATATATATATATGTATCTATACACACCGGTGATTCCCATTGAAATCAATTCGTTGCCTCTGAAGTCGTCGAGGCTGCGAAGGACTGGCGCCTCCGGAGGAGACTGCGGAGAAGAGAACTGGTGCGTTGGATACAGGATGAATAATATCCCTAAATATTGTATAATATTGTGTGTAGATATATATATATATATTATAATCTATTAAATTATATATATATATATATGTATTTGTTACACATGACAGTAAATATAGTATATTATTCTTATATAATTAATAGAGAATTGTATAGATATGTATCTTAGCGGCCCTTAAGTGGCTGGCTGTCCACAGTTTATGTCATTCCCCTGGGGATGGCCATGGCGCCATGACTTCAAGACCTCCATGCTTCATCTTGTCATCTTGCAATCACCGGAGATTCCAATGGTCCCATCATTAACCCATCATTAACCAACTGCAATAACCATGATTCCATCCATCCCATCCCAACGACTGTGCACCTTCTGTGGGACTGGACTGTCTGGACGCGTCTTTGGCTGCCTTGGCGGCAGCTTCCGCGTCATCTTTGTCTTTGTAGAGATGCTTCCAGCAGGATCTGCCGGGTCAAAGGAGAGGATAGGTCTATGGGTAATGTGGGATTCACCCAATTCCATACACCGAAGCATTTTGGCGGATCTGTACCACCCATGAAAATGGTGAAATTGGGGATTGTTTATTTATGGCATTGGGTTTGCCACAGCAGTTCTATGGGTGCCTTCTGGATCCTTCTGGTAATCTAACATGGCAACGAGAAAAACAAATGGCGTCAATAGGAAACACATCTGGAAACACTGGATGCCTTTAGATTGTCTGTTAGAGGGGACACTTTATTCAAACCACCATTCACTCTAGCAACTATATACTGTACATGTCCGGTAAGCTTGTTCGAAGTTCTAGTTCAAGTCTTGAACACATTGGACTCTTGAATGTTGGACTGTTTGCATTTAGGATGTGGGCATCTTAATCTGGGTCAGAAGATCCGTACTGTCATGCTGTGTTTCTCTTTCCTGAAGTCCCACCAAACCAGTTGGCTTTTATTTGTTTTCTCTGAAAATAAGGGACCCTTAGAAAGTTCATTATCAGATATAATAATTTCGTAACATGGTATATCATTGCATATATATAATATATAAATAGTTAAGTTCTACTAGGGCCGGTATATATATATACAATATTAAACAATGTGTGCTTTGATTTCCAGATTTCATGGTCATAGATTGAGTGCCCATCTTCCAGCACCCGATAAACGGAGTGATCGCTGACCTCTGCACGTGCCGAAGCATCGCCGAATCCTGTGGACGACGAGCTGCTGTTCTTAATGGCCACTTGCCTCAACCCTTGAGAGTCCTGAAATTAGGTAAACGATGTCGATGGTAAATGGTCATCAAACATAGCCCCTTTTCGGATTTCCGAAAAAAATCAGGGTCTGCAAAGAAATTACGAAGCATCACTGAGCTGAAAAATACCACCATCATAGGCTTCGTATTCAGCAGGATATCATTCACTCCGCCATCAGAAACGCTCCGATTTACCATGATTTACCCACTCGGCTGATGATGGCAATCGACTCATCATTTCTTGTGAACCATCCTGGGTATTTTCGTTGTGCATTGCATTCCATATATTCCATTCACCCAAATTGGGTGAAGCAACTGAACCAAGGCTTGCGACCCTGCTCTTGGTATCTCTTGGTATCTACTTAAGCCATCCAAAAAAAGATGATTCTGGGATTATCGCTGAAGTCAGCCACTGAAATCCCTCATTCTTCGGCGTCAGTTTCGGTCCAGTGCATCATCCCCTTCAGCAACAGTAGCTGCATAGTCCTGCAGCTGAGGAAACTGCAACAGGTGATTCGTCACAGTCAAAATCCATGATCTTCGTTGCTTTCTTTTGGGGGGTTCCTATTGATACATACATTGCTTTGTACTATGTCTATATATGAAGAGAAGGAACAAATCTGTGTAAGGAAAGGAAAAGGAAAGGAAGAGAGGAAAGGAAGAGAGGAAAGGAAGAGAGGAAAGGAAGAGAGGAAAGGAAGAGGAAAGGAAGGGAAGAGAGGAAAGGAAGAGAGGAAAGGAAGAGGAAAGGGTATGTGTGGTCGAGGGCGACTTTTTGAACAAATAGGTATCGATAAGGTATCGCTAGGAGTATCTTTATTTTTTCCTCTTGCACGTACGAAACATTGTAAAACTGCTTCAGATTCAGCTGTGAACATGATGCGCACTTAAATTTATAATATTATATAATCATTTTTTTACCCAGTACGTTATATATATAGGTATCTATCGCGGTCTACTGGAGTTTCACAGTATCTCATATGCTCAGCTCCCACCCCAAAATTAGATATAAAACAAATCTCACTAAAACATACTAAAACAGCCTTCGAAACAGCAACCCGGCCATCGCTTGCAGTAGTTGCCCCAGGTGTAACCACTATCGGTCTCCGCTACTAAAGAACCCCGCACCCAACAAGCAGTCCATCTGTGGTTTCAAGAACATGGTGTTGCGGGGCAAGTCCTGACGATGGGACTTTGCAGCTGCACAAGACTTAGGTCCAAGTAGGTCCTCAATGTCCCGTAAACGAACGGTTCCTTAAGCCTCACATGGTGTTGTTTTTTTTTCGCCCAAATTTACAGGCTACTTTGGGAATCAAGGTACTGTGATGGCCCAGCACTTAGAATATACTATTTTTTTTTAACCACACATAGAATATGGACTAAATCGAGCCACTTAGAATATGGCTAACTTCTTGCACATATCATATGGTAAGATAATTGTTTAACAAAACATTGAAAAAAGCAATGGTTTTGCACTTAAGATATAGAAAAACCTTGCAAATATCAATGAACAATAAAGAAAACAATGAACAAATAGAGTTCTATTGATTTTCTATTTGTTTCTATTGATTTCTATATTAATTTCTATTGGCTTATATTGATTTCTATATTGGTTTCTATTGATTTCTCTATTGATTTATATTGATTTCTATTGATATCTATATTGGTTTCTTTCTTGATTTCTATATTGATTTCTATTGATTTCTATTGATTTCTATTGATTTCTATTGATTTCTATATAGTGATTTCTATATTGATTTCTATTGATTTCATTCAGACTTCTATATTGATTTCTATATTGATTTCTATATTGATTTCTATTGAATTCTATATTGATTCCTATTGATTTCTATTGATTTCTAATAAACAAATTAATAAATATAAATGAAACAACATTGAAAAAAAACAGTTAAAACCTAGCCAAAAGATTGAAAATCAAAGAAAACCAAGGAAAAACACTACTAAAGTTAATTGTTTTTCATATTCTAAGTGCAACGTTTGAACTGAGTTTTTCCAGCTAAACCAATTTTTAAAGACTTTAAGATATCTTAAGACATAATATATCATAAAATCATATTCTAAGTGCAAAGCTTTTATATTCTAAGTGCAACAGTTAAGAGGACACTTAGAATACGGCTATATTCTAAGTGGCAATTAGTAGTACCACTTATAACTCTTTAAAACGTAATTTTTTTTAAATCATATTCTAAGTGCTGGGCCACCACTGTAATACAATGGTACCTTTGAGATCCGGTCCCCCCCAGCTTTGAGGCTCCACCTTTCTTGTCCGTCGCAAGCATGGTTGGTCAGTCCCCCAACTGGAGCAGTCTTCAGCTATTGTGAACCTACTAGGTTGGGTTGGAAAGGGATTTCCACTATGGCTCATGATGGGCTTCAAAGTGATTCCAAAATCAAAAGCGACCCATCAAAGTCATGTAGGAACGATATGACAAGCGCTGAACCTCGGGAAACTCGAGCCTTGTGCACTGGATGTTCCTCGAAGGGAGACACCTTGCGTCATTGAACTGGGCTCTGCATGAATCCATCGCGTCGAAAAAACTTGTGATTCGACCTATATATGGGGACCTTTACAATTTACCAAACGGCCTTAAGTGAATCGGGCAATTGTTGTATTAAGTGACAAGTGGAAGCAAGCGTGCCTTGGTTCCAGGTATTCAAAAAGAGCCAACACATATTCCCTGCTTTCATTCACAATATTTAGTCAGTTTTGGAGGTGACCCCATCAAGCCGGCAAAGCAGGTAATATAAGGATCCATTGTGACATGGCAATTCAAAACTAGATATGATAGATGGGGGATTTGATCGAATTCACATCCAGAACCTCTAAGTATCCATAAACATAATATACGAACATTGGATGTGTTGCACGTTATCATTTGGGTACTTGCAGTCTAAACACACATGCACATACATTATAACGCGTTGTGATATGTCAGTCATTTAAACATGATGGATAGTGGATACCCCAACATTGCAGTTTGAAAAGGAAAATTGTGCCGAAACACTGGATATTTGAATTTGGGTTACAAATCCATACTTCAATCAACTCCTGAGCGAAGCTGGCTGCCTCTGGTAGATTCACAACTCGATGAATGAAATCCATGCTTTCCTTTCGGGAAATGAGACACAAATTCGGAGCTTTCCATATCTATCTCAAGTAGTTGGAGGGAAACCACATTTCCCATTTCCTTCAAATAGAGCATCTTTGACATTCGTTGATTGCGAATCTGAAGGCTCAATCGTTGATCAAGTTGGATAATGGCCAGCAGTCAAGCCGGCGGGCTGGGCAACACGGTGTGTCTCTCGCTCTCTCTCTCTCTCTCTTTGAGCTTTCTGGTTGATATTGAAATCGTGATATTTGATCAACTTGTTTGAAATATCAACATCCTCTGGTAAACTAACTTTGCCATGGAACATTTATTATTCACAGATTATTTACCTATTAAATAAGTGGTCATGTTCCATAGTGATGATAAATTACAAGAGGGGTATATTGTGATGCCGCCCAAATGCATGTCATTGTATGTGGCAAAATCAATGTTTTAATGCTTCAATCCAAACTCTGGATGCTAATGCATCTTATGTTTGTAAGTATGATCAACGTAATTTTAACTCCCAACTGTCAGTTTTGGTGCTTCACTCCCCCATTGGATTGGTATCAAATTGTATCAAATTGTCCCAACTAAACCAATCCAATGACAAAATCCCCAAGATTTCCCTCATAGCCTGCCTCCTTGGCATCCAGTTTTTGCGCAGCCAAGCCCACTAAGTAGATCACCGAGTCCTCGCGAAAAAAAACGTTGCACCTATGGATTTTAAATAAACATAAATATAATATATGTATATATATATAAAGTGATGGATGGTCGGAAAATAGCTGGGAGTATGCGTTGGAATTGAGTAAGTAAACCTGTTTCTGGCGACATGCATTTGCATCAACAAGTACATACGCATTATCTTTTAACAAATGTGATGTGTGGGATATGTTCCACGAAAAACGTGAACATATATATATATATAGAAAAATATTGAACAAATTTCGCTGAGTAAGATCCCAAACATACAGTAACGACAGGTAGTAATGTGTGTTACAACCTTGAACCCAAGTGCAACACCGATGGGTAAAGAAGGCATCCCACAATCAATGCTGCATTGACAAGGCGAAACATGATGCTAGAGCAGTTCGTGTATTGAAAGGTTTGTTGAGGCAAACGGCTTGAGCCCACAGTTTTATATATATGTAGAATTGTATAGTAACTGTAAGCTTGAGTATTTTTTCGTTGGTGGGTACATATGTTATCATATGTTGTTTTGTGGCAACAGATCAACATGTCACCCTCCAAAAACACGGAACACCCATGGTTTTTGCCCGTGAACAGGGGCAAACACCTCGGAGATCGACCACCACGTCTCTTCGGCGGCTTTAGCAAAGGACTCCTGAAGCGATGGGAAAAGGGTGACCTTGATGTGGGCTTGTTTCAACAGGAAAAGTGGCACATGTGGGATAATACATTAAACATATTCAAACATCATGCTGACTACCGGATTTGGGCGAAACCTGACTTATACCGGAGCCGAATGGACGACTGTGACGTGACGTCATTGGAAATGGGGAAGTTTAGCTGTTGCTTTTTGGCGGCCTTTTACACAAATGCAGTGTTACATGTATCTGGAGGATGATGATTACAGATCAAACATGATCAAACAATGCAGTGTTTTCTTCGCATTTTGTTCTTGCTTGTAGGAGGAGCAGTGAGTAGCACTTGGCAATGCAAGCTTGTTGAAAGCAAGTCTTTACCGTGGAATCACTTCTCCTTCTCCTTTTCAAATTCATAGGGAACCCAAATCAGGATAGCTTGGTTCCCAACCAGAATCAAATCTGGACAAAGGAACATAATTTTAATTCACTGATTCACCTCAAGAAAATGGGTTGTGAATTGAGATAGTTACCTCAATCCAATCACCATCATGCTGGATCATGTTGGGACCTATCCAGAATTTTAAAAAAACTTTAAATGACTCCATAACAAAAATGACCAGAAACTACCACCTCCGCACCTGCGCAGCCACCGAGCCCCCAAAGAAGCTCATGAAGCCGTTGAGTTCGCGATGGTGCGCAAGGACCTAGGCCCAGAGCGATGAGTGCATATGATCTACTTCAATTCATCTAGATGAGGTAAATATATGGAGGTTTCCTGAAATAGGGGTACCCCTAAATCATCCATTTTAGTAGGATTTACCATTTTAAACCAACCGTTTTTGGGGATCCCCCATTTATGGAAACATCAATATATTCTATACATATGTGCCGTCCCAAAATGGGAATCCTGGGGGTATATGAATCCTCAATCCCTATTAATGCCCCTCTCAATATGAGCATATACTTGAACTTCTGACCATGGCACATATGCAGATTTCAACAAAACTTGATAATATTTAGATATATTTAGATCATTAGAGACTTAAGTGACTCAAGCCAAAAGTTCATGGGGGGATGTTTAAGTCTAAAAAGTGGGATTTGCGCCAACAATGGCATCAGGGTTTCAGCAGCGATGTGGTCAGTCCCACCATGGATTTAAATGGATTTAACTGACACACATCGGAATGAATCTTGAGCTTCATTGCCACACGAGGGTTATCACCAAATAATATGTGTGTTTCCATGGGATTCAAGTCAATCGCAAAGAATGAGTTACCTAGCATGGGTCAAACAAATCAATGCCTTGGACCTCACAGTACCCCCTTTTCCGAGCAGTAAATTGTAAGGACATCTACTATGTCCATCGAATGTCCCATAATGTCCCATATATACATCAATATGCCATGGATTGTCCATGATTTTCCAACATAGTTGCAGCCTTTCGCTGGATATCTACATTGGACATTCTGAGCTTCGACTAGGCGATGTCCCATTGCGGCAAGCCCGTGGCGATGACCGAGTTCAAGACCATCCGGACCGTCTTCAAGACATCTGCGCTGGTCTTCACTTTGTTCCTGGGATGTTTCGCCAGAGATGAGGTCACGTAATGCACCATTGTCGAGCTTGGGAAATCCTCGAACTAGCCATGGATTTGTTTAATTGGGAAATCATGGGACATCATCCATCATGAATGGTGAATGATGGGGATATATATATAATATTATATATATAAATCAAATGAAAGATGATAGGATCATATGGGATTTTTCGTTAACGAACAGAATCCTATTTTCCTGTTACATAATGTTATACATATTAATGCTGAAAATCAGCCAGTCATATCCATTCATCAGCCATGTCAACCATTGGTGGCATCATGACAGCACCGAAATTGGGCCGGATCGCTGGGAAATCCCCGATTTCAAGCCATACATTCATCGAAGTAAAATGGGAACATGGCGTTAATGGAAAAATCAGCGCGGTAAATGGGGATATTAATATATATATATATATATACATGGAATAGAATGGGATGATATGGGATATAAGTGACCAACAATCGAACATCGAAGTACTGCTGGGGGGATTTTCCAGCGCAGCTGACAAAAAGAGCCGAGATGCCGCAATCGCGACATGTAAAAGGCTGAGATCAACTTGGCTCTTTCCTGGAGCTCCACGGGCCATGGATAACCAAAGGTACAAGGTACAAACAACTGTATCTAGGGTTGAAGCTCTTGAATTTCTGATTTAGCGTATTGTGATATATGTAAACACTTCAAATAGACAAGTTGATTCAATCTGATCATCGGCCCATCTGGTTCAATCTGCACCCTTCGGGGGTCTTTTGGAAGCACATCACAATCCTTGGGACCCACCCATGTTTGTCTGAAAATAGGCTACAGGCTACCCCACAATTTCATGATCTATCATCATTCTTTCCGACGCGGGGGCCGCGGGGACCCAAATCCTCTATTCATTCGTTGAAGCTGGTTTTCCATATGGTTATATAAATCCCCATGTTTAGTGGTTTTTTTCAGGTCCCATTTTTCACCATTATTCATGGATAAATTCACTCATGTTTGGTAAAATCAATTGGGTTTCTCTGCCCTCCCAGGTTTGGCTCACTGGGCTGCCAACCGCGGGTGGAATTCGAAAGGCTCTCCAGTTGAGGGCCAGGTTCTGCCCCTCCGTCGCATGGCTTGGATGGTAAACCTTTAGATGTGGAAAACCCATGTAGTTTCCGGTTCGGAAAACCATGTACAAATAGAGGACGTTCCACATGGCAGGAGACTCACTTACCAGGCATCACTTACAACCAACAAATTCTCATCACTCACACCACCACTCCTGTTTTAGGGTTTGCTTCACACATGGAAGTACACAGGTACGACCCTTTTAGGTTTTCTTTGATTCACACAGGAAGTGCACAGGTACGACCCCTTTAGGGTTTCTTTGTTTCACACAGGAAGTGCGCAGGTACGACACCTTTAAGGTTTCTTTGTTTCACACAGGAAGTACACAGGTACGACACCTTTAGGGTTTCTTTGCTACACACAGCAAGTACACAGGTACGACACCTTTAGGGTTTCTTTGCTTCACACCGGAACTACACAAGTACAACCCCTTTAGGGTTTCTTTGCTACACACAGGAAGTGCGCAGGTACGACACCTTTTGGGTTTCTTTGCTTCACACCGGAACTACACAAGTACAACCCCGTTAGGGTTTCTTTGCTACACACAGGAATCTTTAGAGTTGCAAGCAATTATTTTTCCTCATGTACGGCTAGATACGAGCTGTACCGCATTTCAGAAGTAACTAGATGCCAATTCCAATGATGCTGATGATGAAGAAGGTAACAACGTGAAAGTGATGTTGATTATGACGATGATGATGATGATGATGATGATGATTATGATGATGATGATGATGATGATGATAATGGTGATGATGTTGATGATGAAGGAAAAGACGTGAACATGATGATGATGATGATGATGATGATAATGATGATGCTGCTGCTGCTGCTGATGATGATGATGATGATGGCAATGTCAGGTTGTAAGGGTAAGGGATGCAAATTTGGCGGTTGCAAGCGATACCGCGACCGTTCCACATCTATGTAAACGTTTGCTCCAGACTCCAGGGAACCCTAGGGTAATGACCATATTGCACACCAGTTAAAAATGAATATCAAAATAGGCATATGTGGGTTGAACATGGTTGAACTCCACTTCCTAAGTGGGATGCACTCGCAAGTTGACTTCCTATTGTGGAGCGATTGTTCTTTACACTGGGCCATGTGGAAATGTTCAAATGAAGCCTTCCAAAACTCATCCAAAACTTATGAAGCCTTCCAAAACTCATCCAAATGCTAGCATCAGTTGCTGGTTAAGGATTTCAACCAAAAAACATCTGGAAGTCAATGGGGGCATCATCCTCGATAGCGAGGGTCACAACAAATAGACTGATTGACTGATTGGTTTGAAAGCGAAAAACTGCACTTTGTCGTGATTATGTATAGAATCTCTACCACCATGTTTAATCATTTTATAGGTTTTCCATGGTTTTCCGTGTATGTCAGGTCGTTGGTCAACAAATCCCATGCTTCGCGGATCTGACTGACTCGGGACTTCCGCCTGCGCCTTCAACATCTTGTACATGCAACGTTTGGCGCCCTGGCGTCTTCCAAAATGATCCTTTGAGGTGCAATATCTACATACAATATATATATATATATAGGTACATATGTATGTATGTATGTATGTATGTATGTATGTATAACTCTATGTCTGTATGTATGAATGTCTGTATGTCTGTGTGTATGTATGTATGTATGTCTGTATGTATGTCTGTATGTCTGTATGTCTGTATGTATGAATTATTTATGTATTATATATGTATATATATATATGTATGTATGTATGTCTGTATGTATGAATGTCTGTATGTCTGTGTGTATGTATATGTGCATG
>Ga0126342_10019342_pt1 | contig 11577 bp, 13 predicted proteins | sample Cyp1metagenome_FD_92528 | JGI IMG/M metagenome (GOLD analysis project Ga0126342, IMG submission 92528) | Coral microbial communities from Lord Howe Island, Old Settlement Bay, Australia - Cyphastrea 1 metagenome | ecosystem: Host-associated > Invertebrates > Cnidaria > Coral ... | reverse complement strand
GGCCGCACCATTTTCGTGTGGCAGGTGTGGGACTTCGAGCACACCTGGTCACTTGTGACCCTATCTTTTTTACTTCAAAACGTAGAAACAGTGATTAGGGTCACAAGCGACCAATGTCCCCTTAGTGGTAGTTGTAGTTGTAGCTGTCTAGCTATCTATCTGTCTAATTATCTGCAACCCTGAAAACGAAGCTATTCTGCGAGACTTCCTCAAATTTTCAAGCTGACAACATCAAAAACGAAGCAATTCTGCGAGACTTCCTTCAAAAATGGAAAGTTGAGTGCAGAGATGACGGCCTCGTACCAATCCGTTTTGCGATTTTTCCACTCCATCTGTCTAAAGTGCTGCGCCTCATACGAAATGCTGTACCTGTGACGCAGAATCATCGCAGCAAACCCTCTAAAATGCAACCCATCTCAGGAAATCAGCGCCCTCACCTCCTAACATCTCTGATGAACATGTCTCTCGTACCGCGCCTGCCACGGAAAATCCATCTTTGCAGATCCTCTTCAAATGTCCCAAGCCTGCCATCGTTTTTGGAAATGCTACAAAGCCCTCACGTTTTGCTCACTTTTGACAAGGTGGAGAATCCTTTGCGCCTGCCGACGCTTCACATCAAAAGTGGCGCAAACATGTGGTGTTTTGATGTGCTTTGTACGTTTTGACTTCGAAACGTGCTTCGCGCCACAAGGGCGTGCAACTTTTCATCTCTCATCTGATCACATGGCTCCGCACCCGCCGCTTTAGCGAGCCTACTTTTCCACCCTCCGGAGCCACAAATCATTGGAAAAACACAGTGTTTCGCGGCTTTCCTATGTTTTCCTACCTTTTCGCGCACCTGGATCTTCTTCTCTTCTGAATTTCTCTTCCTTGATCTTCTTTCTTCTTCTCTTATCTTCTCTGACTCTTCCCACCTCTGCTTTTCCATCTGTCCATATTGTCGGAAGTTTGACTTCTAAACTTCCTTCGAATAGACGTGCATGGTGCGGAGCATACAAAGTCAAGCTCGAGAGGCTTATTGTTTGGAATTCTTCGCGGAGTCCTTGGGCATGTCTGGCAGTTCTTGCGCTGTCTCGCTCCAATCCTGAGAGTAAGCAATCAAAGTAACAAGGGTCGTCGTGAAAACAAACAATTAGATTAGATTCTTCATATGCTTTAGGATCCTATAGCTCCTATGCTTTAGGATCCTCCACTAAGAATTGCTTGCGCCTTCGGGACTTTTGGTGTGCAAAACGGGAACAAACTGTCCAAAAGCAAATCAAGGCGTTCGAATAGATCATCCAAAGGTATGCCACACACCTCCAGCGCATCTTTCACCCAGCGTGGAGGGCAGACTGCACAAGGTGCTGGGCCTGCTGATGGAAAAAAGTCTTTCAAGAACTGTCGCACCCAATCCTGCGGCAGGCCATTGGTTGAAGCTCAAGGTGCTGATGTTACCATTGGCATCCATGGACCATGAGACTCTGAGATGATGGACGTGATTGTGTAGCTGTTTGTCGCTGCGCCCCTGTCGTGCACCATTTACAACATTTACAACATAGTCTTTAAACACACGCTGCAAAATGACTTGAACGGCTAGAAAACTGCTCGTCTCCAGGTTGACATTGATTGGCAACGCAAGCACGGGACCATTGGCACTACTTGGATCCAAGTGGCATTTTTTTAGCCAAGAGTCTGGGAAGGTGTTTGCTTTGATGGCCTCTCGCATCTCCTGAAGAAACTTCCGCACTTGAAGTCTTCATTTGGAAAATGGCACATCGCAACACATCAATCATCACTAAACACATCCTCAAAACCACCTCAAATTGTCGTATGTCATCAGATTGCAACACTATCAGCTCCAAATCATCCAAGTCTCCGTCAGCAGATTCAGCATGAACCACAAATTGTGCCAGGTAATGAGCTGCGCAGCTACTGTCTCTTTGGTCACGATACTGTGAAGCATGGCTCGGGTGTACTCCTTCAGGGGGCCCTTGCCACCAGGCTCCAATGGCCTCAGGCATTGAAAAGTCAGATGCAAAAAATCAAATAGGAACCGGGATGAAATACAGCAAAAAATACATAGGAATATTAGGAATAAATAGAAACAGAATGATCTGGAGCTAGTGATAGGTGGCCGGAAATCATTGGCAAATTCTGCGCTGGTCAGTCGCAACTGGCCACTTCGAACCAAGGCAGTCCCAAAGCGTGCTGTTCTGCAGGGATAAACGCAATCAAACATGTCAACCCCTAAGGCGACGCAGATCACAATGTCCAGTGGATAACCGACACCCATCAAATACCGCGGTTTTTGCTCTGGAAGTCCGGCTCCTGGCCGAGTGCACTGCTCCACCACGCGCCAAAACTCGTTCTTGGCCTCGCCACCACTGAGCCCACCAATGGCATAACCCGGTAGATCTCTCTTGATCATCTCCTCGTTTCACTAAGCACCACTGGTACCACCTTCTAAAATACCAAGGAAATGCCATGACTGAATATGACGGAATCAATCTATTGCCTGTTGATCTGTTCATCTATTTTGATAGAATGTACTCATATGTTTCTCAAACGGATTGTGAGGGACCGACAGAAACTGCCCTACGTTGCAGTGTATATCCTGAGCTGAAATAGAATCTACCATAATCCACCTATAAAAATCCTTTTAAATCCTATGGAATCTTATGGCGAATGTGGAATCAGATGACCCGGTGATACCACCAATTGCACATTTCTCAAGCATCAAGCCATCACCCCGCACGGACACCTTGTCACCTTGTCACATCGTACACTTGATGCATATCCATCCAAAGGCAAATAATGAGTTGCCACATTATGCCACATTAATTACCACATATCAATATAGCATGAATATATCATGAAATATTATGAATATGTATATGAATATAATATCATATAATATCAATGTAGAGTAATATAGTCGCTCAAAGCAAGTCAATGTTGTACGTCAATCCAAGGTCCTTGAGAGAATATTCCCGCAGTCCACCAGGCTTCGTATCCAAATGGCCCTGGACAATGCCGAAGAGATTTTGGCTCTCCGGTTTGCGATGAGCGGAGATACATCGATCAATCCACCGCAAGGTCCTGTCTGTCGCTTCCTTGATGCGAAACTCGTCCTTGACTGGATCCAGGGTCGAGGATACCTGAACGTGGCACACAAAGGTCTTCGCAAGACTCAAGGATCTCAAGGTCCTAGAATATCTAGAATCATCTTGAATCATCTAGAACCAGAATCTGCCAGGGGCATCCCAAGAGTGGAAATTGAAACAAGAATGGCGGAAGCAAATTGAATTAAATTGCAGATATTTAAAGATATTCAAGATACAACATCATCCAGGGCCATCATGATGTCAGCACCTATGTCATTCTGCGACTCAATGGACTTCTCCGGCGTCAGCAGCATTCGGCTTCCAGGCTTCTTTGGATCCTCAAACTCGACGCCAGCTTCGGTGATCACTGCCAGCTTCAGCAGGGAAACCATCTGAAAGCCCCCGCTGTCGGTCAAAATGTTGCCATTCCATTTCATCAAATTGTGTAGCCCTCCACATTTGCGCAACAGCTCGCAAGTGGGCCGATTGGCCAAATGAAAGGTATTCCCAAGCAAAATGCGGCACCCAAGCGTTTTCATGTCCTCTGAAGACATGCCTTTGATGGTGCCCTGGGTCCCAACTGGCATGAAGACCGGTGTCAGAACATCCCCATGAGGCAATGTCACAGTTGACGCCCGAGCTCGGCCACAGGTCGCTTCCAAGTGAAAGACCAAGGGCCTGAAGTATCGAAATTTGCCAGCTGTGCCAACTCTCAAGATCACAACATCTCTAATGGCGCTACCAATCGATCTACTTGCTCTTCAAAAACACGTGCCAAACCTTACACCATGCTGGCAATTTTCAAGAGTCAAATTTCAACCAAGAGTTCTAGCCTATTCTAGCCTTCAAAATGTTAAAAGTTATGAGAAGGATCTCAATGAAGGTGAGCGTGAAAGAGGTCCTCCTAGCACGAGGCGCTGCTTCTCCCCGAGGGCCAACTGTATAAAAGAGATAAATGAGAGAAGTTTGAAGGAGATTCTAAAACCCCAACTTATATATATATATATATAATCATATCAGTTCGATTCGATTCATTCAAATTCATCCCGGAAGAACCTGCAAAAGACCAAATTCCTTGGGTGCTCTTGCCCGCTTCAGATCAACAAATATGGCAAGGCTCGGTTTTTGTTGACCTTCTGTGCCGCCTGCAGCCTCAGGTTTGGAACCGCCTGAAGCTGCTGGCTCATCAGCATCAAGTTTCCTCTTTGACATTGCTACCCTATCGGCGACGCACAGTTGTTGCAAGACTCACAGCACCAAGGCACCGGACATCCAGCATTAAAAAAAACAAAACAGGTTTTTGAATCAGCTTGAACACGACATGTGCTGATATAAATACATGTCAAGAGATGCCTGATACAAACATAACTAGAGAGTACAACAGGGTTAGGCAATAAATTCATATAAATTCAAGATTTTTGATGAAAAGCGCGCCTTCCTGTGACATGCACGCAAAGGTTCTTATGTTCATGTTCTTGCACATCTCTCTCGCTGAAAGTGAAACTATTGCTAAGACGTGCCAAGCAAGTTAAAATGTTGAAGCCAAACGTCTAAGGCAAAAGGCCCAAGGGGCAAAAAGCCTAAAGGGGCTGCAGAACACATCGACCACATCTCCACCACCAGGAAGGGTTGTTGCATGTTGTTACCTTACACCTGCAACTGCTCCAAGATCCTACTGACTGCTCTTGGCTGCACATTGTTGGACGGTTTCGCAATCGCACGCAACTGGCTTCGCAGAAGATACTACTGACAGCGGAATTCGACAAAGAATATGAAAGGATGATTCCAAAAATTGATAAAGAGCTGCAGAGACCATTGTTTGCTCCAGACGCAGCTTCTACTGCTGCCAACTTGTAACTTGCCAACTGCACTAGCCCAGCCACTATGCCCCTGAACACTGTGCCTGAGGGCAAGGTGGTTCACACTCCACCTTGTTGTGCGCAGCCCGGCAGGGGTCAGTGTGGTCAGAGCAAATTGTTTGCTACTTAATGAAAAAGAAGCAATAAGAAGCACATATATTGCTATCCAGTCCAGCTATCTGAACCGTTTAGACGGTACACAGCTGGAAAATGATGAAAGAACAAGAACACCATACACATACTGCAAGAAAATAGACATACACATGGCCGCCCGAAATTTCATAGCCAAGGAGCCACAGAGCTCCAGTCTGACCAGCCATCTGGAGTCTCAATGGCTACCTTGAAATGGTGCTGTCCTCGGAAACATCTGCGGAATCAAGTGAAGTCTCAGGTCACATCAGGTCACCAGGTCCAATGCCACGTTCTGACTATTGACAGGTAGTGTGATGTAGTGTGATGTAGTGTGATGTAGTGTGATGTAGTGTGTCAACATGTATCAACTTTGTCCTTTGATGTCCTTTGTATTCGAATCAGTGGGACCCATCGTGACACTGTGAGGCCCAATGCCAAACAACCTGGTCATATCTGACCATACTCTCCCTGTGCCTGCAGGCAGGTTTGACAAGGGCAGCTCGCGGGTGAAGTGTCGCAGCTCCAATTCAATCCATTCACCTTAGAGTGCGGAAGAATCCGAGAGACTAGTGACTAGTGTCACATGGTGCATAGCGTGATGATCTCTGTGTTTCTCGAATTTTCTAGGCATGTAAACCTGAAGTGCAATGTATTATACCTTAGACATCTCCAAACTCCAACAATCTCCACCCACCAGGGGTGCTTGGAGCTTGCACAGCCAAATATGTCACCTATTGGGCAAACAGCGCCCACTTGGCAAGGCGCTATCTGGATCTGCTGGAGTGTGCGGACTGTGTAGACGATATTTCACTCGCCATTTGGACACTTCGTCCTTCGAACAGGGACAAAAGATTTCTATAGTAATCCAGACAGCGACTTACGAGCATGTGTATATACAGTGTATATATATTGTATATCACATACAAGTATGTATGTATATATATATGTCATATCTATAATATATATATATATATTATATAATATATCATTCACTCTCTCTCTCTCTCTCTCTCTCCCCCTCTTTATCACTATTTTAGCATATTTTAGCGCTGTGGATGTTACGGATGTTACTTTTCTATGTTTTTGGGGTTGCTTTACTGTACTTCATCTGACAACGGTTTGCACAAACACAAACAGAACATGATCACTGTGCAGAATCTGAAACAGTCCGGGAAGCGTACTCTCTGGCAGTGTAGCGGCTCAGGTCAGCCAATCAAGATCCGAGAGACAATGCTAGAGACACGCGCACGCATACTCATACACACACAATGTTTGAATACGTTTGAATGAACCTAAATGAAACATTAAATCCTGTCGACCTGTCGACCTCTAGCAAAAATGCTTGGAGGCCTTTTCGGCCAACAAAGTGCCCTAGAGATATCCCCAGAGCCTTACCCCCTGAACTACGCAAAGCCCTCCCAGCTGCAAGATCTCCCAACATTCACAGTCGCGTCACGGTCATGTCACAGTTCTAGTTATGTCACAAATGTCTCTGTGTCGTCTGTGTTCAATGTCTGTTCCTCCTCTGCCCATCGTGGCATCACCTTCACGGCCCCTGGAGGCACTGGCAGCACAATGGGCTCTGCCGCGGGGGGCAACACCACCGGTGCTACATCCAAAGCCATGGCGTCTGCAACAGCAAATCGATCGAAACGACTAGAACTGCTTGACTGCAACTGACTGGGGGGGTGAACTGCATTGCAGTGGAATGCAGTGTAGAGAGTTTACCAAGCAGCTGCTGTTTGAGATTCCGGTTGTTTTCCAAGCCATGTATTATATCTGGCCCGCAGCAATGCCACTGACCTACTTGTTAAACAAACTCTCAAAAAAGTGACTCAGCTGGGTCTTGAAAAGCCAAAGGTCGCAAAAGCATGCAAAAGCAAGAAGCAGCTGAAGTGGAGGATAAGTCTTAGTGACTGAGGACCAAATTTCGAGAACATCTGCTCCTGCATCCAACTCATCTCCCCAGGAAATGTGTCTAGTTTCGCAGCATATTGAAAGGTGAGAAATCCAAACAAAAGCACTCCAAGTTGGTCTACCAAGCGGAACCTGCAGGTCTATGTCTCTGCCGTTCACTTGTAACATGTAAACTGTAAACTTCTCAGTCTTCTCTCAGGAACAGGGATGTCTGATGATGTCTGCTCAAATGAACATGTTCCTACTGCAATTCTTGACCGCTACAGCCGCTACAGCCGCTACATGTGAGTAGCAAACCTCTCGTAGCCAGTGGTTGGGCTCCCGAACTCGTGGGACAGAGCGTGTTGCGGCGGCAGGATTGGCCTCCTGGAAGCTAGCTATGCTAACTGGTACAGAGGTTCAACTTGTGATAAGTACAGCAGAATGTGTAGAATGTGTAGAATGTCATGGGATCGGAAACATCCCTCATCATTACTACTGTCATATATTGCTTCATCCCACATAGAATCGAAGGATGATTTCAGCCCGCATCAACTCAGTCCAGTCACATCAGTCACATGAAGTTGTGGGATTTCAAAGCGCAGGCTATCTTTCAATATCTTTCACGCTACTGTACAGGCTTACAATAAATAAGAAGTCGACCGAAGTCAACCGAAATTTACATGAAACTTCCAAAACGCGGTTGGCCTCTGGAATGGGTTGCTCTGGTGAGGCGCTGGTCGCGCTCGAAGTGTCAAGCCAGAAGTCATCTCCTGGCTTCGCCACAACGAAACCATGACTATAACAAAAGCACACCCCAATTTCATCCAATTTCACATGACTCTTCAAGAGGTCACCCCGCAGAAAATCATAAGAGAGGTTCAAGTGAAGCAGGGGAGAACATCATTCCAAGGTTGTTCTATGGATAATCCAGTCCGTATCTGCAAAGATCAAAATATGTCACAACCTACTTGTATAGCTTGAAGCAAAAAGGCAGTCTTTTGCATCCTAGCCACTCCTGCAGTCTGAAGACACAAAGGGAAAAATAGTAAAACCATGAAAACCCTGCCTGAAAACTTGCATGCTGCATGAGCTTCTGACCTAATAGAGTCCATATAGTTGAGTTTCGGGGCATTTGGGGAATTTTCCGCCTACATTCTCTGCCAGCACAGAGCTTAAACGGCTCAAACATCAGCGACTCATCTGATTCATCCGCGCACCCCGGCCTGGTTCGGTGTACTCCTTCAATTTTGCTGCGGCCTCGAGCAATGCACCATCCTTCGGAGCAACATCATGCAAAATCACACTCATATGACTCATATGACTCATATGACTGTCACTCATGTGACTCGTGGTTCTTTCAGCAGTCTGTGACTAACAACCATGCAGCGATTGCATGCGATTGCCAGAACATGATTTCAACAAGTGACGTCTTCTCGCGGGTAGAAAAGGATGAAAGAAGTTGCTCAACCGTCTTCAACCTTCCATGCGATCCTGAAGCCTTGAGACACATCTCTAGATGTGTTCAAGCTTGATCCATGATCCAAGCGCATGCAAAGGCACTGAAATGTGAGTGTATGTGGGCTCTACGTAAAAACCCTCTCTCTCTCTCTCTCTCTCTCTCTCCCTCCCCTTCTTAGACTCTTCACCGCCATCCTCGGCGTAAACTGTTTGGCCGCGTTGGGCTCAGGATTTAGGATTATGCAAGGGATCTCAACTGCATGCAGGTAATATGATATGTATTGATATGTAATATGTATAAATTTATATAATTTAGTTTTTAGTCATGATAATCATATTCATCCATGTAAAAAATGATATGCAAAGATAAGTGCATGATAAAAGTAATTGCAATTTATTATACAGATACCCGGACGTGTGTCCAGTGTGCTTGGTCGCACGTGCAATATTTCACGTCTATATTATACGGCGCTTGCTGACACGCAAAATATTGCACATCTACACGGCGTACAAACTTCTAATCTTCTGCATACATATATATATATAATGAAAAAAATATATATTAAATTATATTAAGACTTATCTACAGTATTTCAAAAATGCATACATCTGCGTGTGTATCTTGTGTGCGTGCGTGCACGAATAGGAATGAAAAGGAAAAGGCTGATTCTCTTGTAATCTTTCCATTTTTTTGTCTTTGATGGTCTTTCCATGTCTTTCCATGTCTTTCCATTTGCACATCCCAGTGCATCCCAGTGCCATCCAGTGCCATCAGGTACTGCCCCCTCCTTCTCATCCAGCCTGAGCCCTTCCTCGATCGTGGCTACAGCCTGGTCGGATCTGGTCGCTACATCCATGCGTTCAACATCGTGCAATGCGTTCCAAATCGTTCCAAGCCCGGGGACGGTTGGGATTGTCTTGAAGTCTTGGTTTGTATTGTGTTTGTTTTGTGTTTCTCTTTGGATGTGTTTTGGATTCTTTTTGGCTTGTTTCCGATGATGCTGGTTTTGGGATGCTTCTCGGCTGCCAAAAAAGCTGTCACCATAGCGCAGCTAGATGCGGCTAGGTTGGTTGAGGTTGAAGAACCATCTAAAAACATAGCCGCAATCATGCTGTCATTGGTCGAGAAAATTCGAGAAAAGCTGCTGCTCTCATAATTCATACTTGCAACAGCTTGCAACTTGGATTGGGAAGACAGCAGCGCTGCAATCTCGCTTGAACACATGCCCGGCTGCATCGCACACCTCATTGTACCGGCCAAGATGAAAGAGAGCCTTAGAAAAGAAGCATATCTGCTCACAGGAACCTGCACCCTCCTGCACAAACTAAATGCGTAATGTATCGTAATGTGATGATATAAGGTTCTTTAAAAGTCATTTGCATACCTCTGCACTGGAGAGGCGCGGAGACAATGCGCTCCTTAACTTTGGATGCTTTGGGAAGTTGAGCTTCTTTGGCACTGGCCTTGACTGGCTTTCCCAAAAATGTTCTGCAAAGCTCTGTAAATCCAGGGTACGTATTGCCTTCTCACATCGGGACCCCGGACATGACCGCGGCGATGGTACCTGTGCTTTTATCAAACTGTAAACGCAACATGGACTCGCGCAGACCGCCACATGTTCACACAACATGGATCTGGTAATATCTAGCATGCGTAAATGTTCCTTCCCTTGGTCCGAATTATGCAGTTAATGATGCCAAATATGGGTGCTTCTTGCATTACCTGAGTTCACAGCTGCCATGGTCAGAGAACTCAATTGAAACGTAAATTGGGCAGGCAATACAAAATTCCTATCTCAGTCAAAACAAGCCCCAAGTTCCTTGCATAAATTATAGAAAGGTTGATCTTCATTGAACGTTGCGCTCTTGGTTCGAACTAGAGGCCGTGCATTTGAAGGATCTTGCCTGGAAGTCTCAGTATAATGTACAAAACCCAAGAGAAATGTCTAGCTTTTGTATTATATAGTTTCAGAGAGGTTCTGGGCTAGCTGCTACTCATCGCTATCCAAACCTTTACGTCGTCCACGTCTAATAATTCTAAAATTATCTAAAATTCTTCAGAGGAAGCAGTCTGCGGGCCAGCGGGCAGCCTCTTTGTGCAAGTCGAGAGCGTTGGGTTTGCCAGCCGTTTTGAAATTTTAACGGTCAAATGGCAATAGCGCCCAGTAGGAACGCCCATAACGCATGTATTCAGCGAGTTTCTCACGGTGATAGCGTTGCTAAAAAGCCTCAGCGTATCTCCTCCGCACTCCAGCGGAGAAGAAGGACAGAAGGACATCAGAAGGACATCAGACTTATCATGGTCCGCCAGGACCATCAGGAAGGCAGTGCCAAGGGCCGAGGATACCGACCCACATCTTGGGAAAACATGCGCCTCCAATTGATTCTCCTAACATCCCTGTACAGTACATCTCATCCACGAAGCTATCGAAGCTACACCGCCGCCCAAGCAAAACATAACAGTTCTTTTATGGTTCATCCATGTCCATCCATGAATCCATGTTCATCCCCACACGCATGATCATCCTCTTCGTGCGTGTCTGTTTCATTGTCTTTCAAAATCTTTCAAACATGTTCAACTTGATAATCTTGACAGGGCAGGGCCGATCTCCAATCCGACACGGTGTCCCTCAGACAGCTCCAATCTCGCTGTGGCGATTTTGTCCCACTCCTTTCGATGTGGGACTTAACTAGGAGTTCTCACCCGCTCATTGGTCTCAAGAACACATGCAAGTTTATGGATTTGTGGATGGAGATGCTGATCGACATTGCTGACCGGAAGTTCAAACAATTAATTAGATTGATTCTGGAACCAACTTCGATGTGCAAACGAATCGAATCGGGAGGTTCGCATAAAAAAATGAGATCTGACTTGGCTGCCCCTACCAGTTGGGGTCGACAGTTTCGGTGTTTTATGAGTGGATGTGCAACACGGCTCGCGAAATCGGAGCAGCCACTCAGCCACTCAGCCACTCTGCCAGAGTGGCTGGACCAGCCACTCAGCCACTCAGCCACTCTGGCAGATTGGCTGGTCCAGCCACTCTTACCAGAGCGTCTGAGTGGCTGAGTGGCTGAGTGGCTGAGTGGCTGTGGCAGAGTGGCTGGAGCAGCCACTCAGCCACTCAGCCACTCTGGCAGAGCGG
>Ga0126342_10019341_pt1 | contig 11577 bp, 10 predicted proteins | sample Cyp1metagenome_FD_92528 | JGI IMG/M metagenome (GOLD analysis project Ga0126342, IMG submission 92528) | Coral microbial communities from Lord Howe Island, Old Settlement Bay, Australia - Cyphastrea 1 metagenome | ecosystem: Host-associated > Invertebrates > Cnidaria > Coral ... | reverse complement strand
TTTTTCTATATTTATTTTTACTTTTTATATATATATATATTATAGAAAAATATCATATATCATATTTTATATATCATATTTATTTATTGTATATTATTTATTATATATTATATATCATTTTTTTCTTTATGTAATACATATTATCATTTTTTTCAAATATTGTATTTTATATATTTACTATTTTACATATTATATATATATATTATTTGATACATTTTATATATTATTTTTATTTTATATATATTATATTATATATATATTTAAATTATATATATATATATTATATTATATTTATATTTTTTATTTTATTTACTAATTTTAATTATATGATTACTACTATTGTTTAAATATGACTTTAATATGATCTGAAATGATCTAATATCATATGATTCTTAGTTGATCTCATCTGATCTATAAAATGATCATGTACTACCTAGTATGATCTTGGATCTTGTATGATCTTAGACTATTGAATGATCCATTGTGATCCCATTTGTTCCCATATGATACCAAGTATTGGAAATTGAAGGTTAAAAACGGCATTCAAAGGATGACTGTAGCTCTAATGTGTCGACAACGCTGTAGATCGTTTGGTTTGAATTCCGTCAATCCTTCATGGAAAACCAGAAATGTGAGGATTCTTCCCCTGCAAATAGAATTTTATCTCCAAAACAAGGTGCTTCAACATACGGAACATATCTACACATCCCAAATTTACTGTAGATTAGATTCGACTTGATTTTGGGTAATCTAATGTTACATGAACATATAGCCCAGTATATCTCAATAACCATTCCCCATTCAGCCCCTTCTTCAACCCCTTACCCTCCTAGCTGCTGATCCCAAGCAAGGTGAAGCAGCTCCGATCACCCAGGAGGTGGAATATACCGGTTGTATATCAAGAAAAATCCCAACTGAATGGAACCAATCCAACCTGTTTTTCGGTGTCTCAAAGATTTGCTGACTTGGCAGCTGGTTTCGTACCAGACTTTTGTGATGGAGCAAGAAGACACGATTGCTTTGAGATCTTGAAGTTGCTGCATGCAGCACGCCGAACATTTCGCGCATGAAAGTGAACATGTTTCAGCAGACATTGTGAAATTTGTCTTGCAAAGTGTGACCAAATGAGTCATCCAAAGCAAGCAAATGAATTTCCCAAGCATCAAACATTCGCTGCTACGCAATGGGTAGAATTATTCTAAAATGCATACAGGGAAACACCATGATCCTTTTCTCCTTGTGCCTATTTTGATCATTGGTTTGACCCTGGCAGGCAGCGGAGTTGGGAAACACTGGCGGGCAGAGTGCTTCTCTCTTGTCTTCGTCCTGCTCTTATTCTTGCTGATGAACATTGATGAACCAATGGCTACAGTCCCTGGATTGATAGTTTGGATTCCTGGTCTCACACTTTTGGGTGCTGTAAAATTACCAAAACCCTCACATTCCACCAGTCTTGGTCCGTCTTGGTTCATGTTCCACCAGAGCTTGGGACTTGCAGGGACCGTTCTGAAAATCGATTGTGATCCAAGTTGCTTAGGCCATTTCTTTCCAGCTTGGACATCTCAGGAGCCAAAGGCATGGCACCAGATTGGACCATGCCAGTAGGAAATGTCACATGTTGCCGCCAAGTGGGATTTTTGGATACTAGTCGGATATATATATATATATTATAATATGTGTATCTATCATATATATATATATGTATGTATGTATGTATGTATGAGATATAACTATTGTGTATGTAATATATATATATATATTATAAATAACAATATTATATATATATCACTAACTATAATATACTGTATTGTTGCCTATCACATATATATATATATATGTATGTATGTATGTATGTATGTATGTATGTGTATATATACATATGTATATATATAACCTATCATATATATATATATATATTATCTATCATATATATAATATATAAATATATATGTATACTTTACATCCGGGATTGGGGAATTCGGCATCCAGGAGTTGCTGGTGGCGATGCGAGCGCTGTGTCGCCCATCGCCTTTCGACCAGAGCTGAACAGCAGCCAGGAGGGATCAGCTCCACTTGGCTCTATGGTTTTTAGTATGCTGAATTGAGCTGATTCACCGTTTCGGAGCTGACATTTTTCAAATTGAAGGTTCAATGGAACTGAGGGAGTAGTTTGCAACAACAACTAGATTCAGATACACCTTCTTGCTTCAGTTCAGCACTTGAGGACCCTTGGTAAATTCCAATGCTTGAACTCTGTGATGGATTGTGCCAAAGGTGTGTCACATGGACTCAGGCTTAAGCGACAGATGCAGAAATCACGTGGAGAGGAAGCCAAACTAATCAAATTCATGCCTTAGCAGCGAGCACAGACAGCAAGTTTACCATCCAAAGCGTCATGTTAGAGTGAAACATTACGTTTGCCCGACTAAGAAGTGCAAACACATACAGGAATGACTTACGACTACTCTAAGAGAGAAAACCTATGCTGCACTCCCAACTTCCATTCAGAAAGCTGAGCAGTTTGCAGTTTCTGATTTTTTAGGAATCACTGGAGTTTGTTATTCATGGTGGATGCAGATCCACCACAGCGGGTCAACCGCGCCAAGTTCAAGCTGCCGGACAGCCGGAAGAAGGATGTCACAAAGCCGCAGGAGAATCGCAGCAAACCCATTTGCGCAACCAGCCCACCAGCCACACCAAGCACCAGCCCCAGCTCGGCACCTGAAGGTGGCTCCCAATCAACTGCGCCGCTGCCGGTAGTGACGCCTCTTCGCAACCGAGCAGCTGCACCAATGTCAGAGCCACAGGCAGGTGTCCCTGGTGTTTTGACTGGGAAGTTGATTTGCTTTGCTACAGATTTGCATTCCGTACTTCAAGCAGAAGCGGAACGCAGAGTAGAAGCTGCTGGAGGAAAGATAGGACCATCTGTTGGCCAACGAACTTCATACCTAGTGCTGGGAGGAAAGATGCCAGATGGAAGGCCTGCAGAAGAATCAGCGAAGTACCAGAGGTTCTTGCAGTTGCGCAAGCTCGGCAAGGCCACGGCCGAAGTCCTTACGGAGGCTGACTTCCTGAAGATGTTGCCAGCCACTGGAAGTATCAGTGCGGCCAGCAGTGCCAAGCAGCCTCCCAAAACCGCAGTAGACCCAGCTCCTGCTTCACCTGAGGAGAAGCCACAAACACCCTTCAACTGGGTAGATATTTTTGCTCCATTCCAATTGAACCAGCTCATAGGCAATGGTTCTACCACTCAGCGCCTGGCTGATTGGCTTCGTGACTGGGAAGATGTGGTTTTGCGGGGGCGCAAGAAGACGGCTTCACCCTCGCGGCCCGGGAACTTTGAGAATATCAACGTCGGGTCCACAGAGCGTGCAGGATGGTCCTAGTCCTAGTGGAAGTTAATTGAAGCCGAGCTATTTCAACCTCCCATGCAGATAACCATCAAATGCCCCGAAATGGAGGAACAACGTGCCATGGAAGATCATATTTAGGAGGAAGATTCACCATTTCTTTGCTGGCTAGCTCCAGATTGAGCATTGGCTGAAATACACATGAAATTTCCTTACCACACAGATCTAGATCTGACATCCAGATGTCACCATTGAAGCAGACATTCCCAAGGCAAGGGCAGCCCTGGCCATGGCCTCAGGCTGCGTCCCTGCCACCAGCACCAATTTTTCGCAACCGAGGTCAGTGGCCCTCCTGGGATTGGCAAAACCACCACCTGCCGCCTGGTTGCTCAACTGCATGGCGGCTACGAGGCCCGCCCATGACCCATCTATGTTGATCTACAATGATCTATATGGGTATGGGTCAAAATTAGGTACCCCAATAATTGGATGGTTAATACTAAACTAGACTAACATCTGTGGTCCCCTAGGTCTTCCATTTTGACCCACATCCATATAATTCTATATACCATGGGAATCCATGGGATATTTGGGAGGAGTCCCGAAATGTCCCGAATCACATCCAAGATCCGGCTGGAAATCAAGGAAATTTGCAGCATTGAAACAGATTGAAACCACCGGCTTGGCTTAAGCTTGGGGATGCCGCAGCTGTTTCTGGGATGTTTTGATTGGAGGTCTTGGAATACAATGCATCTGATGCGCGGGGGCAAAAGGTGATCCAGGTGCGGGGTCCTGTGCAGATGTGCCAGCGATATCCAGGATGTGACGTAAATTTACTTATGGTCACCCCAAAAAAGATAGAAAAGTAGAAGCAAAATCCCATTAAGATAGTGGTAAATCACTTTTCTGTTTTTTTTTGGGAGGTATTATATTGTAAAATCCGTTTTCTTGATTCTTGATATCATCAGTAGAGATTTCAGTTTGTTTCTTTGCCTTGAAAAAAGGCAGCAGATGTATCGTTGCTGTGGGCTTCTCGTGAATGTCTTCTCTTGCAGAATATCATCACATATTACCCTCTGGTAATTTAACATAGCTATTGAAAATGGCCATTTATAGTGGATTTACCCATTAAAAATGGTGATTTTCCATAGTTATGTTAGTTTACCAGAGGGTAAGTGAATATCCAGGCATTGATGGTACTAGAGATTCCGCACATATGATGGCAGATCTTGCAAATTTCAGGAGATGGCAGAAGGCATTGCTCAGAACTCCACCATTTCCTTTTCAGGACTGTCAAAGCTTTTTTGCAATACCTTGCAAATATAGAGGTTTCCTGAAATTGGGTACCACCAAATGATCAATGTTTAAAAGTTTTTTCCATTATAAACCATCCAATTTGGGGTACCCCCATTTATGGTACCCCCATGGTGGTTTTCTGGTTCCAACTTGTGAGGACAAGAACATGGAAAGAGGCGAAGTCCTGCGCTTTGCTTGTGGTCTTGAAGGTATGATTCCGATTTCAATGTTTCTATTCGGTATTATTTTGAAAATTCAAGATTCACGATTGCCAGCCAGGTCACATCAAGGGTTTCTCTTTATCACAGTTGCTTCGTTTCAGGAAAGCTGTGATCATCATGGATGAAGTGGACGGCATGGGTCTTTCGCTCAGATCTAGATCCAGTGCCGAACGAAGTGCCAAATCCAAACCACACATTTCTACACATGTCCAATTCCATATATTAATATTATATAATAATTAATTGATATTTATGGATTATAACACCATAAACCAATGGAGCATGTCTGTCACCTGGACTAAATCTCTGAAATATTTTTGAATGCAGAGTTGCCAAAGCTTAAATATCTGAGCCATCAGGTGCTGGTGACAAAGGTGGCAATGCAGCTCTCATCAAAATGATCAAGATGTCCAAATCTCAGTACTTTGCGGTGTTGGGCCGGGCTGGGCACTGGAGCTTTGAAATTCGGAGCTGAGTAAGGACCCGGAACCCAATCATTTGCATTTGCAACGATCAGCACGGGCAGAAGGTGCCCAGACTTTTCCGGGGAAAACATGGAAAAACAAGGCAACATGCCATTGGGCTGTGTCCGAAAATGGGGTATACGGTATACTGCCAAATAGCCCACTTTAATAAAGAACATGATGACGAATCAATGGTTTTCGAAGTTTTCCCATCATTTTTCCATAGATTTCTCATAGATTTCTCACAGATTTCCAGAGCTTTGTGGGTGCCAGGTCCGAAGCCTGGCTTCCCATTGCTATGACCTGAAGTTTTCCAGACCCTCGAAGAAAGAGGTGGCCCTGAGATGTGCGGAGATCGCCAGGCCGTCCCAATGGGTCCCATGGCATCGGAAATTGCTGGGAAAATGGATGGAACATGGGACAATATGGACAATTAATTATTATATTATGATTCAAATTATGATACAGGAGTTTTTTTTTGGTAGATTTTGTACCACCATCCAAATTTTGGGATACATTTTGGAAGTTTGACACCTATTTTGTTAGGAGCAAGATGGAGCAAGGCACATCACAATGACATCAGCGATGACATCAGCGATGAATCATGGGCACCCCTGAGCTGCTCCGGCATTCGTTGCAGGCGACAAGGTTTAAACATCGACATGGCTTCCTTGGAGGCTGCTTGGCATGGTACACCTCCTTTCACCTCAATGCCTGTCGGTCAAACTTTCAAACCCAGGGGAACCCTACCTTTTTTCGGTACCTCAATTTAGTTGTCAGATGTATGACAATTCAATCAATCCATCCCAGCTTTTTTTGGTGAATCTGGTTTCTTCAAGTTAATTCACTTCCTTTTCTGTCGGTCCGACCCATAGCCACATGAATCTGTCTGAAAACAGGACGCACCAATTGCCTCAAAATCTCGCGGTTCCAAACCTCATTTTCCCATACTTTCCCATATACTTTCCATGATTTTCCAATTGTTGTCAGCGGTTGGGGATCAATTTCCATTTCGTGCACCGATACGCCAGGCTTTGGCGGAATCCTGTGGCAGCGATGTGCGGGTGGTCTGTGGCCCAAGTGGAGCCCTAAAGATTTCCCAGCAGCCCAGTGAAACAAAACATATGGAGATCATGGAGGGCAGCGGACCCAACCAAGATGTGGAAAGTCCATGAAAGTCCTGGAAGAATTCAGGATCTTAGCGGAGTTTTCTTTGGAGTTTTGCAATGTTTTGAAACAGACATATCAGCATGAATTACAACATATTGTTGGTCAACAGTGATATGCCAAAGTGTAGTCATTGATGATATTGGGTTTGAATATTGGCTCAAGATGCAACAAATAAAATACCATTTTGCTCTACATTTTGCCGCTGAGAATCGCTGAGATATGATTCGAGTAAACATGGCCTGGCAAAAGAAAACGCCTCACACTCGAGGAGTCCTCCAAAGTAGGGGACTTAAGGGCTTTAGCCCAGAAGGCTTTCTGACAAGGCTTGCTCAGATTGGTCGCGGCAGGCCGTGTTCTCGATGATCCTGAGAAGTTATTGAACACTGCAGCAACGGAGCAGGCGTTTGCCTTGTGGTGTTGTGGCGGTGACAGGCTCCTAACCTGGGGCAATCGACATTTTGGTGGTCACAGTGCTGCAGTGCAAGAGCAGTTCAGGGGTGTGCAGCAGGTTGGGGCCACAAGTGCTGCATTCGCTGCGATCTTGGCTGATGGATCAGTCACTACATGGGGCAATCCTGGTGTTGGCGGGGACAGCTCTGCAGTCCGACAGCAGCTCAAGAACGTGCAACATGTCCAGTCTACGAACTATGCATTTGCTGCGGTCTTGGCTGATGGATCAGTCATGACATGGGGCAATCCAGAGTCTGGCGGAGACAGCTCTTCTGTCCGACATCAGCTCAGGGGTGTACAGCAAGTTCATGCCACAACAGATGCGTTTGCTGCAATCTTGAGTGATGGATCAGTCGTGACATGGGGCGATCCATATTTGGGAGGTGACAGCTCTGCAGTGCAAAAGCAGCTCAAGAGCGTGCAACATGTTCAGGCTACAAGTTCAGCATTTGCTACGATCTTAATTGATGGGTCAGCTGTAATATGGGGCATTCCAAGTACTTGTGACGTTTTACCAGTTCAACATCGTCTCAGGAGTGTGCAGCAGCTTCAGGCGACAAGTGCAGCATTTGCTGCCATCCTCGCAGACAGATCAGTCGTGACATGGGGCGACCCCCGACCCACTCCTTGGTGGTGACAGCTCCGCTGTTCAAGAGCGGCTCAGCAGTGTGCAGCAGATTCATTCGACAAAAGGCTCCTTCGCTGCAATCCTGGCTGATGGATCGGTGGCGACTTGGGGCTATCCCCGTGCTGGTGGTGACAGCTCTTCAGTGGGGGATAGGTTTCGAAGTGTGAAACAGTTTCAGGCCTCATCAAATGCATCTGCTGCGATCTTGGCTGATGGATCAGTCATGACATGGGGCGATCCAAATGCCGGTGGTAACAGCTCTGTGGTCCATAGTTTAGCTGACGCTGGCGGCAGCAGATTCTATCCGATGCTGTGACGACTTCTTCTGATGACGCAGGTGATGCTTGTGGTTTGGTGGCTGCACTGTCACCGATTTTTTGGGACAATTTGTATATTTTGATATATTTGAAATATTTTGAATGACTTTGATATTTTTCGATTGCATTTAATTTCCATTGCGATGAGAACATGCCACTGGGAAATTGGTTTCCGCAGATTTGTACTTTGTCAGCATCGCCTTGGAAAACAGCCCCATGGATCATGGGCCAATGAGCTAGGCATGGTCATGCAGGGTTCATCAATACATATCAATACCTATGCCAGGAGCTTAAGAACCCAGAACCCCCAAAAATATCAAGAAAAATATGTAATCTTCAGTTTGATCAGGATGTGGGTCCGGAAGGACTTGAAGGCATGCTCAGATTTTGATCATGTCGGAGGACACTACAGATTTTGAATTGGTATGAATTGGTGATTTTCGATTCCTATCAAGATTATCAGGAATGTGTATCAAGCAGATTCAAAAGGACGGTAGCAGGAACAGGAACAGAATGCAAAGGGCTTTTTTCTTGACCCTGGCAGCCGGATCATAAGGATCCAAGATGTTCCTGAGTCCCAGTGACTCATGAATAACACATTCTAGCTTGCTGGGGTCAGTTTTGTATTGGCGCTTCTCACATCTTCTCACGAAATTTGTCACACATTCAATATCAGTCAATGCAGGTCTTGAACCAGATGCAGATGATGACAAAAGGCCATAAATTTGGAGGCATGTGATCGTGATTCTTATGCATTGCTCATCCCGGAGTCAGACGAAAAACAGATTCCATTTTGCCAGGCAAAGATCAAGAAGTCATGCTGACTCCATTTGAAGCGTGAGACCCTCAGGATATCTGGCTACGGACTTTTCCCGTTTTTTTTTTTAGATTCCCCCCTTTTTTTTTCAGAAACCTATCCTCAAAGGTACTGCGGCAGGAAGCCAGCAAGCAGGCAAGCAAGCAAGCCAGCCAGCCAGCAAAGCAAGCCAGCCAGCAAGCAACCAAGCAACCAAGGGAGGACCTGGCTGGCAAGCACGCACGCATGAAAGCAAGCAAGCAAGCAGGGAGCAAGCAGGGAGGCAGGGAGGCAGGGAGGCAAGGAGGCAGGGAGGCAGGGAGGCAGGGAGGCAGGGAGGCAGGTAGGCAGCCTTGAATAAATTTCACACCAACCATCATGAAGCACACAAACAACTTTACATAAATAAGTTTCTCAAACAAACCATAAGACCATAAGCTTACAGCAAATAAACCCCAAACGAACCCCAAATAAACTTCAAACCTATCCCAAGAAACAAGCCCTGAATCAACCCGAAGCCAACCCTAAGCAAGCTTTCAACCAACCCTAAACAAACCCTAAACCAATCCCAAATAAACCCCAAACTAGCCCGAAATTAACACCAGAAACTATACCTACTAAACAAACAAACACCAATCGCAGCGAAAATGAACCATAATAAAACCCCACATGAACCTTTAATCTGGCGCATGCATTTTTGGTGATTTTTCCAGAATGGTTTGAGACGAGAGCATGTTCCTGCGCGAAAAGTTTTGCGCAGCCTCCTGCAAGTTGGTGGTGTTTTCTGCCATAGGGCAGAAGGTCTGAAAAACATCCCCTGGGAATCTGAAAAAAAATCCCAGGGGGAACAGCTGCACCTTTGACATCCAGCATCATCCAATGAACAAGTCCGAAATTTCCCTCCATATTTGAAGATGAGAAAGGATGGGAACGAAATTCACGGGACTGGTTAAGGTGCCGTAAGTTGCTGAATGCCTCAGAGGCTGAGTCGTGGATGAAACTTGGTCGATGTCAAGCTAAAGTCTTTTGCACACGGACGATGTTCTGACAGAAGCAGACTCGCTTTAGGACACTGTTAACCCTCTATATAGATTGTTTTTTCCAATCTGTTTTGAAAAAAAACTGGTTTTTGAGAACCATATCATTTTTTTCTAATTTGATGATGTACCAGGACTTTATTCACGTGAGTTTTATAGTTCTGACATGTTCTAACATGTTCTGACACTTGTAATATAAAACACGTGTGGCATCGTGTGGCATTCTTTGAATTTGCTTGGGAGGCCCTGCGCCACACCTTCGAAGATCGGCAAAACATGCTTAGAGCTGAGAAACCTCGATACGCAAGGACGAGACTTCGAAAAGGATCAGATGATCAGGTCATTCTATGAAATCAAACTATTTGTGCATGAAACTTACGAATTCCGAAGCACGCAAGCACTCACACAGAGACACACACACACACACGTTTCTTGGGTATTCCTAAGTTCCAACTCCAACAGGCTCAGGAAAACAGTTCAATGTTTAATCAGTAGGATCTTCAGCCTGCGACAACAGAAATGGATGAGTTGGCAGAAGGTTTTTTGTGGACTACTCCATGGTCGGACTGCTGGATGCTCAGGGGTCCTTAATGATCCGAAAAATCCCCAGAATCATCGATTTCAATCGATTTCATATTTTTTTTGGTGCAGTGCATGCTGCATTTTGTGTGTAATTATTTGCGAACTAGACTCTCGAATCTTTGAATATCTTTGATAACTTCGATCCCCTCTGAACTTTGTTTCCAAGCGCATCTTTGAAATAGAGAGGTACCCTACACGGCAACGAATAATTCATTCTATTTATTTCATTTTGTCTCCAGATTCTGGATAGATTATTTTCATATATGTTCATTGATGTTCCATTTAAATGTCCATTTAGTTGGGATTTCCCAGCCATGTTCGAACGCCAGAGTTTGCCCTCTTCCCAATTAACATAGACCCTGACAATCGATGAGCATCGCCAATTTTAAGTCGAAACTCATATTCCAATCCCCCCCATTTTGGCAGGGTCTGTGTTAATTTACAGGAGGGTAAGTGCAGTAATGTGGCAGCCAATAATATTATATACGGGTTGTGTCATGTTGTGTATATATACGATTATATACGTATAATTAATAATATAATATATATATATGGTTGTAGAAACCATCCCTAAATGATAGGTTTATGGCATTGAGTTTACCACTTTACCACAGTAGATTCATCTTGGGTGCCACAGCTTGCAGGTTGGTACACGAGAATTATCTTCGAGCAGTTGAGAGGAAACCAGCGCATGCCTGAGGATTTGGCACCTGAATTTCCAAGGGAAAGGCCAATAGGATCCAATATTTGGAGGATCATGATTTTTCAATTCATAGAAAACTTATATATATATATACATAGAATTAGATATAGATTATAGATTTAAGACAAGGTGTACTACGGGAGCTGCCAGGGTTTAGTCCGTATTTTTAACGCATTGATTCTGGAGCTCTGATGACCCTTAGGGTCTCCCCAAGGCAAGTCTGGAGGTCTTGAATCGCTGCGCTTACTCTGCTGACCTGATGACGGTGGGTTGAAGCCTTAGAGATGGCGATTCCATGGGTCAAAAAACGTGCCCCCGAAGTGTCACGAAGCATGTTGAATCATTGTGAAAATCATCAAATAAGCTACTTGGACGGATGATTTAACATGATCATATTTGCATATATATATAATATATATAATATATAATATATATGATATATATAATATATAAAATATATATAATATATAATATATATAATATATATAATATATATAATATATATAATATATATAATATATAATATATATAATATATATAATATATATAATATATAATATATA
>Ga0126342_10019340_pt1 | contig 11577 bp, 16 predicted proteins | sample Cyp1metagenome_FD_92528 | JGI IMG/M metagenome (GOLD analysis project Ga0126342, IMG submission 92528) | Coral microbial communities from Lord Howe Island, Old Settlement Bay, Australia - Cyphastrea 1 metagenome | ecosystem: Host-associated > Invertebrates > Cnidaria > Coral ... | reverse complement strand
TATGGTATGGTATGGTATGGTATGGTATGGTATGGTATGGTATGGTATGGTATGGTATGGTATGGTATGGTATGTTATGTTATGTTATGTTATGTTATGTTATGTATGTATGTATGTAATGTATGTATGTAATGTATGTATGTAATGTAATGTAATGTAATGTAATGTAATGTATGTATGTCTGTCTGTCTGTCTGTCTGTATGTATGTATGTCTGTCTGTCTGTCTGTCTGTCTGTCTGTCTGTCTGTCTGTGTGTGTATGTATGTGTATGTGTATGTGTATGTGTATGTGTATGTGTATGTGTATGTGTATGTGTATGTGTATGTGTATGTATATGTGTATGTATGTATGTATGTATGTATGTATGTATGTATGTAAAAATACATGTGTGTGTGTACGCATACACATACACCTGCACATGTGCTTGTGTGTGCACGTGTTGCCTAAAGGGCATGGCATACGGATTCATATCACGGACTGGGATCCCTGACTTTCCCGTCTCTGTGGTGAACTCGAAGGGCATCGATCTCAGCTTGTTGATGATGGCTGCGGCCTGATGTGCTCGCAGCGGGCAGAACGTGGCAGATGTGTTTCCTTGTTGGGAAATGTTGGGAAATGTGATTGTTCACTTGTTCACTTCTCACTTTGGAGATCACAACATGAGTCGAATAGATCAAATCTTGAACCACAAATAAAAAATACCAGACACTCCTTAGCAGCTTAGCACCAAATCCAGCCATTTTCCCTGCCTCTTTGGTTAGGGGGCTTAAGCCAGACTCCAACTCCTTGATAGCCATCCGCAACCTGTGGCCATCCCAATTTGTATACTTGGCCGTACTCAGGGTGACTGCGAACGAAATCATCTGGTGGGACACTGACTTGGTTGAGATGTGGGTCATTGGATGTCATTGGTCAAACAGCAGTTGGTTTTTTGCTGAGCAATGACTGTGTGAGCAATCAGAAACAGCATTCTCTGAGTGTACTGCACCCTCTCATACCATGACAAACCAAATCCTCTCATACCATGACAAACCAAATCCAAACAAGAATGTTGAATGACACAAAACGTGGTGGAGAAACTATGCCACACCGATAGAGCCCCAGTCCGCATCTTTTGCCATCCACCTACAACAGAAAGTCTCTATCTTCTGGACGTATCTCTAAGCCATTGGCCACAGGTTCCAGTAAGCTGCAGACCACGTGCCGCACCAAGCTTTGCAACTTGGGATCCCCTGCGACGTCGCTGCGCATCTCGGAGTACCACTTGATTTTGGGCTCGGTGCCGCTGGTCCGGAGGGTCACCTCTGCATCCACCTATGGTGGCTTCACACTGCTGGATCGAGCTGGAGCTGGGGGAAGTTCAAAATCACCAGGATCTGCAAAATCGTCAAACGTCAGGAATAGACTGGCACAATAGAAGAATTAGACGAAGAACATTGTTGTAACATGGGGCTTTTTAGCACATGCAACCCCTATTAAAAAAAAAAAACATTCGGAGAGCCTCACCGAAGTAGTAGGTGATCATCTCCCCTCCCAGATTCAAAGGCAGTTCGGGCTTCCCATCAGACGTACGACTGTCATAGCCAATGGTGAGATCGCGCACAGCTGTCACTTTGAAGTCCCCCACGGCTTTGGGATAACTCGACTTGTCACTTCCCCTCTGTGCTGCGAAAATTCGTGCGGTGATGGAAGGATCAGGAGATTTCACATAACTATTCAGGGATTGCAAAGCGCCATACTTCTCATACAGCTCTTGTAGCTGCTGCTTGCAGCTGCGACCTTCCAAAGACCAAGTCTTGGCCATCTCCACGAAAACGGAGGCAGCGGCAATGCCATCTTTATCTTTGACCTTTGGAGCGTCTGAAAACAAATATATATATATATATATATTTCAAGACATATTTAGATACCCCACAACTTGTGCCCCTATTCTCAGTAGCCAATTAGGGATGCCATCGGGCCCAAAGTCAGCCCACGCAACAGAACGGGGCCCCCGTGCCTTTCAGATCTAACAAGTTCCCCAGCTGCAATCAGAGGCACAATATCGCCACAGCAGAAGCCAATGGCCTCTTCATAGGCAAAGATCACCTCAAACCCTTCAGCGCGGAGATCGGCAGATTTGGAACCCATCCACTTGAAGCCCGTTAGGGTCTCCACCTCACGTGGCCACATCAAAACCAAAAGCTCGCAGCTCGCACGTCAAGGAAAAATCTCTTTTGGCCCTGCAACAGCCCTAAGAAAAGATCAGACATCCCAAAAGCTCTGAAGCAAATGGAGCTGCACAAATTTGAAGCCTTCTTTGGCAGCAATTCGTGCCAGAAACTTCGAAGAAACCGCCGATCCCACCATACAAACCTTGGAAATATCTGCCCGATCTGCTGTGGGATGCCGCTTCCGCCAGCAGTGCCAGGCCCAATGTCCCAGCAACGCTCCCAGCTCGTTGCCCGTGAAGACGTGCCACGGCGCCAGGAGGTCCTTGCGCTCGGCCACGGCCAGGCGATCTGCATCGGGGTCGTTGGCTAAGACTAATGTGGCCTTCTGGCGCTCGGCTTCTTCGAAGGCCAACTTCAAGGCACCCTTGCCCTCCTCCTGGGGAAAACTCTTTTTTAATATGTGCGTGATCATGCAAATCATTCGCATATATATATATATATATATTGAATGGATTCTATTTTATAGCTATGAAACAGTACAATTGTTCAATCATTTAAAATGAAGTGCGGTATATATTGCATCAAAATGTCAGGTCTTCCGAATATATACACCCTTGATAGGCTTGTCAGCAAGACTTCACGTGGGGATGGAAATTTGACAGCCTGAAACCTCACAGTCTTCCAATAAGTCAAGCTGCAGGGTTCGGGAAGGCCACAGTTGGAAAGGTGGGATCAGGCTCGCATTGTGCCACCACCAAATGCAGCGCACTGCGGCCATGTCCAAAAGCATCAAAGGCTTGTTGGACGAAGGTGCAACCAACACCATGCATCGCTGTGTAAACCACAGGCATGGCTTTGGCCACGATCTCCTCCCCCAAAATGCAGGACTGTCAATTCAACACACAACCATCACAACCTGTCAAGGCTTTTCAAGACCACCCTTGCCGTCAGTGCTCCTATCTGGGGGAAAAAAAACACATCAGGATGTATCAGAACAAGCTAGCAACATCAAGAAGCTGGACTCACAACCATCCTCACTGCATCTTAAGGTAGGAAGGCGCTGGAAATAGGCGTCCATCACTCCATCTGCCTGCACCGGGCGATATCACCGACCCTTGGCAAGTGTTGGCCACAAGTTCCATGTATGGCTTGGGGATCCTCGCGAAGCTACAATTTGCAATCCTGATCCGGAGAAGTGTTTTACAAGCCTAGCAACTGAAGCTGGAATCTCTCTCTCCTACGCGGGAAACCGCATCCAAGAAGTTGTTTAGGAGACCCCCAAAGGCGTCACAGGCCTTGGGATCTTTGCAGAGGGGATGCTTCAGCACCCCCTCTACATCCACTAAGCTCTCCCAGGGCTCCAGATTCTCTTCGATCAGAGCTGCCATCTTGGCATCGTGCGGCGGGATGATCTGGGCGCCATTCTCCCAGTAGACTTTGTATCCTTCAGTGGCTGAAAAAATCAAAGTGTGCCCCAAGAGACCCGTTGGCTCATGGATTTGTCTACCCACAAGCACATCATATTTTCATGGGAAGTCATAGCAGGCGTTGCCTTCATTGAATATACTACAAGGTCTTTTGCTCGACTCTTCACGAGCAAACTTTGGGTGTTTCAAGAAACCGTGTGGGTCTTAAAGTGGACGTGGCATGCTGCAAACACTGTGCGTAATGAAATATCACCATATATTACCCGTTTTGTCCCGATGTAGTAGGACTTGTGCCGGCAATGGGAATGGCAGAATTGGGCCATGTCAAACTGCTAGAGAGCACCAGGCCCCGCGACTCCACAAGTTGTCCCTTGTGGACATAAGAAGCCCAAGCGTCCGTTGTCCGCTGCAGGATTGTGTGACGCCGTGATCATCACGCCTGCGCAGCAGCCACGTTGCTCCAAACACCATGGCACAAAGGGCGTCGCAACCACATCCCTGTAGAGCCAGACCTCCAACAATCATCAACAATCCGGTGGGGATACCCAACAGCCCCTGTCCTTGGGATGACATCTCCAGGTAATGCCGTTGCTAATCCCTTTTCAACAAGAATGTGGCACATCCCCCAGGGTTTCAAGGCTGGTATTTTCCGCGACCACACCCATCATGCATGACATGACCAGACCTTGAAGCCCCGGCTCAGAAAGACGTTGGCCGCGTGCAGTGCGAAGCTTTTGGAGCTGCATCCCGCGGCACTGCGGTGATCGAAGCCCAAACAAACGCCCCGCGTGGCAGCAGAGGATCCAAAGACGGATTCCAGGTAGGCACAAATGCCCTGCAGGGAGCGGGCGGGCTTGGATCACTGAACTGGGCTATCAGGGATCCCATTTGTATGATTGCCATCTCTACAGTTTAGTAATGCAACGAATGTCCCTATGCCATGCCGCTAACCACCGTACAGCTTTGATAGGTTCAACCAGGCAGCCATCGCTTGCCCGCCTGGGTGCTCTGTAGGACCACCAAGTCGTTCATGCAGCAGCTCCCAAGCCCCATTGCCCCTCGGAGCCCTGCAGTGCCAAACTCCAAACGCCGCAGAAGCAGTTTTCGAAGCTTCAGAACGTCGCCAGCCTTCACAATGCCTCAGCAGCTAAAGAATGGCTAAGTTAGATATGGTTTATTAGTTGATCGCCATTGATATCCAAGGGGAACAATTAGACTGCTTCTGCAATTGTTCATTTGGAGCATCGTACATTCTGAACATCAAACCGTAAACCTCCCAAACATCAGTGTACACAATGAGCCAACTGCCCCAACATGCTCCAACCATCAACCCCCAACTTTGGCTCCATCCCATTTTCGATGCCAGGCGCTCAGCAGTTGCTCCTTGGTCGTTGGATTCGGATCCCACGATGCCCAACGCTCCGCCCAGGTCTTCCAGCACTCGTCCGACTCGCTGGCCACTGGCGGCCGCGCGGTCGGGCCGTTGGTGCGCTGCTTCTTGGCCGACATATCCGACATGGGCGCGTGGACGCGCGTTGGAGATGAGGAGGGGTTGAGCTGAGAAAATCTGGAGATCTCATCAAATTGGCCTTGGATTTTCTAAGCCAATCAGTGTGAGGTTTCTTATTCGGGTCTTGAGGGTTAATTCCCCCATGCGCAGGAATGCAGGAGGGTTCCTATTCGTGCACGCACCGCGAGAAAGCCTGAGGAGATCTTCCAGAATGAGATGGGGCACGGCTTTTGTGGGAAAGGTGGTGGGAATTGTCCAAAAATCCCAACAATTGAAAACCTTTGGGTTTCAGTGGTATGCCTGGATCAAGCAAGCCGCTTGGACAAGCTTTCTTGGCTGGATCAGAGTGGCTGATACACTTCATAGTAACAAAGCATCCAGCAAAATTGCCAGCTCGAGCCGTATGGCTGTGCAAGCGTTTCTCACACCTGTCCAGTGATGTATCCATGAAACTCTACATCAAACAAAGAAGATCGTGTCCACCAGGAAGACTTGTAAACCCGCATAGTTCTGCCAATGCAAGGCTAGTTTTCCCAAGGGGTGGTTTTCCAAGGGGTGCCCAAATCTTTGCACGAAGGTGCTCCGGGGACAAGCTTCTCGTACCAGCTGCGGTGCGAAGGCATCAGGCCAAGCCTATCTGTGTCCGCTTGCAGCACGGTGATCTTCTCTCGTAACTTTGTCTCGTCACCTTCTTCCAGCAACTTTCCTGGGCTCTGAAAGAGTGCAAAAAGGCAACTCACAAGAAATCCCATTGTGCTGGCGATCAAAAGATGGCAGTGTGTCAAAACCCTATACCCCTGGTGGACATCAAAATAGCTGGTAAATGGATGTTCATCCCACTAAAAATGGTATTAATAGGTATTGATCCATACCCAGATATCAAAAGCTTCATGTTCTTCAGAGAAGGACATCTTGGGAATAGCTCGAGCTGACGAGCAACGGACGCGACAATATCGCTTCAGTTTGGCACGCTCTCGCTCGACCATTCCAATCTCCTGACCCCGGGAGTGGTTTCCAGGTGGACTGGCAACGACATTCCAGGATTCCAGGATTCCATGTCAACAACTTATGGGAAATAAATGATACATGATACATCCTGTGCCTTGCACCTTGCCAACAAGAATCAGCTCACAAAAAATGAGAATATTGACACCTTGAAAAACAAACATCATGGAACCCGAAAAATCATCTAGATTCTAGATTGATTAGAACTTTCCGGGTTCCATGTGGAATTTGACATCGGGAGGGTTACATCATGTTACATCACCTTGTCTCCAAGGCCCACAACACCAATCCAGCTCCCATCAGCTCCCATTCAGTCCTGTGCATTGACACGTTGGATATCCCGCAGCCGTCCCAACTGCGCCATCATGCGCTTCACCTAGTTGGTACGATTACGAAGTGTTGATGCCAGTGTTTATATCACTTGTCATAGACAAGCCGGTGCAATAAAAATTGGCTCTTATTGATTATCCCAATCACTTTGATCATTCATGTCATTGGACATTGACATTGGGCGTTTTTCTGCCTTCAATCTTACAGCTCCAAACTGCTTGCAGAAATCTAAACGCATGTGAAGTCTCAAGAAAAACACAAAACACACTGCAGGCACCCCCGAAAAAGGAAGAACACTACACATCAATCCCCAGGGGGGGCCATCAGATCTGCCAATGGCCTGGTTGATCTGCGCTTTCAGATGAGTTCGGAGGTCATCAGCTTCGCGTGTTGGCGTATGCAGCACTGCTTGCAGCTGGTGTTGGGTCTCCGACCTTGGCCCTAAAAATGTTAGGGACTTGCCCTAAAAAATTACCCCAGTTGAACAAATTGAACCAAATTCTGATGTTGCCCATTTTGAAGCCTGATTCTTGATTTGCAGTGCAACCCTGAACGCCCAGTGATCCCAGTGACCCTTAAAAATCCCACCATCAGCTTCCAAGAGGCATCTGTCCGCTGAGTTCTAAAATGGCGGCCTCATAACTACTGATCTTGGGCCAAATCTTTGCCGACTCCTGCGCCCGGCTTGGAATGGGGCCTTTGCAAGGACCATCAAGATCATCCTCGCCATTGGCAGGTTGTACCAGCACCAGCTATACCAGGCTCTACCCCACCCACCACTTGAGGCCAGCAGCTCCTGTCGCAAACCTTCCACCACCTCAGTCAGGTCGGCCTCCAGTTGCATGGCATCTGACACCTGCAGTTGCTCGGTGAGGCTCGGTGGCAGCTCCCTCGGCTGTTTGGATATGTTTGGGTGGCTGGGGATGGCTCAAAGTTAGCTCAACGGTTGAGCCCACCAACATGATATAAAATGTAAAATGATCCTCAGCCAATCCTCAGCCAATGATGTGACTCCCGGAAATCCAACTGCTGCGTTCCCCCGCGAGATAACATCATGGGCAAACCCTGCCTCGCCCCTGTCTAAGGCCTCCTCGGTCTTGTCAATCAAGGTGGTTACCTGCAAAGGCAGGGACACACAAAATGGAGGATGAAAAAGTCATCGAATGTACTGACAATGCCTCTGGATCCGAAATGTGGCGGGTTGTTCAGGTTGGAGTCGTAAAAGTCAGCCCACACTTATTCTTATTCTTATTATTATTATTATAATTATTATATATATATAACTCAACCTCCAGTCACCCATCATGGCTTGGCGAACAGCCCATTTTTCGAAATGCCCCCATCACAAAGTCATTGTGCAGGTCTTCATAATGCTGCACGGAACTGGTGCCCCGCCACCTTGAACGCCAGCATGTGGTCAGACAAGCTTTCCTAAATCTTCAGATATTTTGGCGAAAAATATGTTAAAGATTGGTAAAGGATCCTGTAACATCCTGCAATACCAACTGTAACACCGCACATGCTGAAGCTCAGGTGTAGCATCGCCACTGTTGGGTTCCGCAAAGTCTAGGTCTGACTTAACATCAATGGATATCAATGGATTACCAGTGCTACGTAGTGCCCTCACTCACATTGGGTCAAACTGATCTTCCCGTTCCTGCTTCACATCTGGAAGCGCCCTCAAGGGCAAAGATCGACAGACTGGCTCATCACCAAGGGCCAAGGAAACGGATGCGGCTGAGGGAGTAGGCGCCAATGGCAAATTCCACAAAGTTTGATGCCTGGGAAGGCTTGGAAGGGCGGGCTATGCCAGGTGGTTTCACTGAAAGATGCCCTACTCATAGCTAGGACGTTAGGATGGGTTTACTGCCATTGAAATTCCTGAGTCTTAGCCTGCAGTGGGTGGTTACACCGCTGACTCAAACGCCGGTCAACTCTGTGACATGACCACCCGAGGCGAAAGTGGTACGGCACATGATTTATCGTAGATTCGACCATATTCGACCCAGTTGCGTGGCTGAGTTCCAGAAGAACTCCAAGTTTGTGTGTTCGGTCCGAAGCCGCTCCCACCATCCAAAACATCGTGGAGGCACGTCCCATGAGGATCTACGAGTTCGGTGCTCCCAGTAGTACACTGCATTCTGCGAAGAATCGATGACACGTTCCCAAACCTCTGGAGGATAGGAGGGAGGCTCTGGCACCAATTTCCGCTTTCGACTTTCGGGCACGTTCAACCGCAGCGGCGGCCCTCGAGCTTCTGAGACCTGGCTGACATTGAGAGCTGCAACTTGCCGCAGTCTCTCTCACATTTACTGTTTCACCATGAAATGCCCAACAAAATGGTAGCAAAGCAAATCCACATCTATCCAATCTAGCCATTTAAAAACCATCCCCAATTGCACGTCCCATCCTCCGAGTGCATCTGCCCACCTGTGGTGCCATGGCCGGTGTCTTCAGCCCGTTCAACCGCCGCGGTGCCGCCGCCCGCGCCACCGCGGGGCGCTTGGGCGGTGCCGAGGGTACCGCTGGCCTCGCGGGCCGCGCGGGGCTGCGTGGCCGGCGCTTCTCCGCGGTATCCACGTCGTCCTTGGGAACGTCCATCTCCTGGGCTGAAAAGGGATATCATGACAGGATGTGAAAGGTATTGTGCGAAAAATGTATGAATGAATGAATGAATGAATGAATGAATGTATGTATATATATATACAGTACCTCTGTGCGTGTGCGTGTGCGTGTGCGTGTGGGCGTGTGGGCGTGTGTATGTACGAGTATATATAGATATATATGCGCGTGTGTGTGTGTGTTTTTCTTCTTGTGTGTTTCTTCTTAATTTAAAAATTGCACACAATAGAGAGTATCATATAATACGTGTGTGTGTGCGTATGATATTATATATAATTATATATACACACACATTTATCAATAAAATCTAGTGGTCTGTTTAATATGTTTATATAGTGAGGTGCTAAGTGGCACAAAATGAATAGTTTCAAGATTCTAACGGTCTGCAATGTTTGAGCCATGGTTAAACTATGTCCTTGGTTGAATTCGTCACTTTTGGTTGGAAGTGGTGATTGATGGTTGAAACATGTTGAAACATCACCCTGGCGCAAAGAAGGGAAAGTTTTCCAACCAGCATCCGAAGGTGATGTTTTAAATCTTCATCACAACATGGAACGTCGATACGGCTAGCTGCGGCTAGCTGTTACTTGATGATCAAGTAAAAATTAAAATTGAAATATATCTACTTACATGTTTTTTGGGCAGCAGTTGGGGTGCAACATGGTTCAATCTAGCGTGCAATCCACTTCAGTCGTGGCGGTTCTGGCTTCAGCATTTGTGGCCAAAAAGAAAAGTGTTTTGGCTGTGAGAACGCCGAAGCGCCGGAAAACCTAACTTCTTCTCCAATCAATCAATCACCAATGGTCCATTTAGTTTTCCTATGCGTGCAGATTGTCGATGGTGACAGCAATCGCGGAAGGAAAAAATGACAAGTTCTCATTAGTTGAAAGCAAACTCATTCAGGGCCAAACGTCAGAACCTCGTTTGATTCATGCTGCGTCTTGCCCAACTTGCACAGATTACATCTTGTAATTTCAATAAGGAATTCCAAAGTGACACCAACACAACCAGTAGCCCTCGAGAAAACATAATTTTCGGTGACGCCAAGCTTCGTCCTCTCCACTGCCATCGTTGGCCCTGGACAGCAGTGGCTTTGGCGGTCCCCCTTTGGCTTTCGCCGGCGATGACTTGGGGGCCGGGAGGAACCTTGGCAAAGCTGCACGGCATGACCAAAAAAGCATTTCACCCTCTGGCAATGTGACACATCAAAAAAGACAGACTTAAGCGGTAGATCATCTACCAAACAGGGAGTGGCCATAGATCAATAAATCTCTGTTGACCAGAAGGTACGTAGGGATGTCTCAGGACGCACCCCAGGAACCCGAGTTTTCATGCCGAAAAACATCTTGTTGAAGAGCGAGCCCAGTTCCGCGCCATCCGATCCGCGGACCATAGCTGCAGGTACTGATGGGTGATCTACCCCTGAGCTGTTCTTGTGGATGGAAAGTGGTGCCTCGCCTCACCTCAAGCTGCTCATACCATGATAAAAAAAGGTGTCCAGAGATCTGGCAAAATTTGAACTCGCATGCCATGAGCGAATCTGGGGTCTGGTGAACCATGTTAACTACTCCAAAGAACCACATCCTAACCGAAAAGGGCCAGCGCAGCAGCGTCACCCGGATATGTCAGGGACCGTCACTGTGGCATGCTATCCTTTAGCTAGGTCCTCCTGATTCAAGAGTACCCACCTCGCATCAGCCTGTGGGATTGGGTGGCTCAGACTGGGCGCGGCCGGCCTTGCCACGCTTTTCAATGAGAGACATGGTTCGCTTCAAAGAGCCCACATCTTTGATGTTGTGATGATGCTTATGCCGCAAACCAGCCTCAGCACAGGGCTTTGCCGGAGTCACTGGCCATCATGACCACTCGAGGCCAATCTCTTCCATTTTGAATCCCCGTATGTCCCCGTCCTTCACCAGCCCAGTCCAAAATTAGCCAAGCAGCGATCTTGTAGTCTACTTCCTGAATTTTGCGTGTCATCTCCACGATATCCTGCCATACTGTGAATTCAGGGACAGACTTGGCGAGAGTGCCTCAATCTGCATAATCTGCCAGATCATGACATGCTGGATTGGGGAGGCGTCCATAAAATCTCACAAAAAAACATCATGCAGGTCATGCAGGTCATGCAGGCCTTTTCATACCAGAAGGCACCATCTTCCTTGAGCTTCTCGGTGAGACCTTCCTGCCCCACGTGGACAACATGGTTCAGTTCTGGACAGCGTGGACACCTGTCTTCATCCCGCACCTCCTGGGCAATGTACTGGGCACGAGCCTCCTGGCATCATCCGGCCAGTTTTAACTGATTTTCAGAGCTGGATGGAACATTCCTTCCCAACAGAAGACAGCTCTTGCCTGGACCTGGTACTATTTCAACTTCCATCAACTTCCCATGCTATCCACATCTGAGCAATCTCGAAAACCCTAGGTTCACGTAAAGGACATGCACAAATTTGGGAAGGTCCCATCGCTTACCACACGTTTGTACAATAATGATATATGGTAAACTTGGGGGGTATCGCTTGCAGG
>Ga0126342_10019339_pt1 | contig 11577 bp, 11 predicted proteins | sample Cyp1metagenome_FD_92528 | JGI IMG/M metagenome (GOLD analysis project Ga0126342, IMG submission 92528) | Coral microbial communities from Lord Howe Island, Old Settlement Bay, Australia - Cyphastrea 1 metagenome | ecosystem: Host-associated > Invertebrates > Cnidaria > Coral ... | reverse complement strand
TGACTTGGAACGGCGATGCAAGGTGCCCAGGGCCTGACGAAAAAAGGTGTGCAGCTTGGTGTGGAAGTGTTGACGTTATGAATCATGCCAGGTCATGCCAATAGTAAACCCATCATATTTTAACCCTAGGCCTCCAAAAGGCCTACTGAGGAAGCCTTCAGAATGGAGAAATATGCTCAACAACCATTTGGTCCCAAAAACCTCCTGAGCAGGTCTCCGGGATCCCATGCCAAAATGCCTTTTTTTCCCCCTTCGCAAGCGGCACATATCTAGTGGGAATCTGCATTCATAGAAGCATGTTGATGATGCTGCGTAAGCCTAAGTTTCATCAAGAGCCCTCAATAAATGCAGAACTTGGGTTTGGGGTCCAACTTATGTTAGGGCATTGAAAGGGAACAAGGAGAAAGTATGCCTTCAATGTTCAGTTTGAGAAACCCCATGTAATATCGTGGCAAAATTGCCTCCTCAAGCTTTCCTTTGTTGCACATCACCGCTAGGTCACTTATTCTGCCAACAAAATCTTCGCACTGAAAAGCGTGATATGTTCTTGAATTAGTTCCTGAGCTGTCCAGGATGCCATCCCCTGAAAAAAACACTGTGTCACCAATAAAAACAGAACACAACTATCCCATCTTCTAAGCTAATTCCATTTCAGATAAAGGTATTCCCCAATAAAAACATCCTATTGGATACACTTAAATAAACTTATATGTATATGTAAATATAATCAGCAAAGGCATCCTTTGATTGCTGCATAAAAAACATAGACTGTTGGAAGTAAAACACCTCGGGAGCACAAGTCGAAATCTAGTGTGCAAAAATTGCTTGTTGATACGGAGCTTGGAATCTGTCACGGGCTTCTGCAAGTTGAAGCTCTTGCCACCCCTGATGACTGACAACACCATCTTGGGAAATATATATATATATTATATATATATATATATATATAGCTCAAGAAAACTATCTAGATTTGCGGGAAACAACAACCTCTTGCTGTAAACTCCACAGGTACATGGTGTTCGGGGCGGCCAGGCCAAAGAAGTTCACCGCTCGTCACCGCCGCATGAGCCAGCTTGCAGTAATTGACCATGGATTCATCCTAGTCACTGAACAAAGCTAGGAAAAGAAACGCTAGTTTCCACAACAACAACTTGGCCACTTTAGAGCGACAATTGGCATGCATGTTTTCCTCGATATCGTCACGCAACCAATCACTACCACCAAGGAATTATGATAACAAAATGATACCTGTTCACCTAATGCCTCCCAAACATTGAACAGGAACACACAGGATCCCCTCAAGAGAAATAAACTCTACATAAACCGATGCAATGTGCATACTAACAAACATATACCCATGGTGTGCTATCAAGAATCGCAGCATCTCTTAAAAGATGCAATATCTTCATCAGTCAAGTACCGCCCCGCAGCTTCATGGAGCTGAAACCATTGTGCCAAGAAGTACCTTGGACATTTTGGTGGGATCGAACGAAGAAATACTTCAATGTGGGTTGACACCTGAACTTACCAATGCAGGACAATCATAACCATATGCCATATACTTTTTCTCTATTCGCATCATAGGTGCATGTGACTTGTCATCCATGCTAGATTGGTGTCTTCGGGGTCAGCCTTTGCAAGCTCCACAGTGACTTGAGCTAGCCAAGCAGTGCACACCCTGGCCTGAGATGCCAGTGGTTAGATAAGCGATGGACAGTATGGGAGTATAACGACTTGAAAAAATAGCAGCCAATCAAAACAACACACAACATGACTTTAAGTTTACCAAGAAACATTGTGTGCTTTGGCACTCAACTCAGGATAGGGATGCTGGTAAGATTTCAGCCTTTTGGAAGTGAACCGGGGTTGGCTATGCCTCAGGCACAAGCATTTCAAACACCAACATGTATTATTCAGATTCATAAGGCCCTAAACCAAATAGAAGCTCAGAAAATAGCCCATTCGAATTCCAGAACAAGACTCGCAAGTTTCAGGCTGCATGTCCATGCTCTGAACTGGTCATACGCTATGGAAAGCCTATCGTTTTCACTCATGCCATCTGCAACACCACCCCAAATGTGGCTGTACTTGTTCAGGATTACCCGCATTGTACTTCCACAAGACCACAAGCATACGCCAAGATTTAGCACATGCATAGCGCACCAAGTCACAAATTCGGGCCGGAATCCATCTAAGGACGTAATAGGGCCTTAATGTCCCAAGAAACTTATCTTGAGGAGCCAAATTTTGAAACCAAAACCCCCAGGAATTGGAATAGTTATGGATTTGATATTATTTGACAACTATTTTGGGGTTCAGCCGGGGACAATACTTTCCCAATCTTAAAATATAACAATTAAACAATACACTGCCCAGTCCCCTAGACGTAAGATGGCTTATTGCTGATTCTCTTAGAAAATGGAACATTTGCTGAATATTAGGCTCACAAAAGCAAGAAACCTAGACAGATAGATATATATATAATTTATAGGGTATAAGAAATCTCATACCTGTTTACAGCCCAATCACTTTTTGGCCCAGGCTTCAAAGACTCATGGATGAAAGACTCCAGCGTATGTCTGAACGATGAGGCTAGCTGAGATGGAGCCTTCATGTAATCATTCTTGCTCGCACGGCAAGCATGGCATATGTCGTTTGAAGCATACCCAGATTTGAGATTTAGCCATTCCTGGGCAGGGCATGTTGTGGAATCCCATATCAAAACAGCATCCCAATATTATGGTTAACAAGTTTTGGAGACTGGTTGTTCCTTAAAACCTCAAATGGCAACTTGCAGGGCTATCCAAACTGAATCAATATATTAATATTTAATTGTATTTATAATATATATATATTTATTTTTACCAGATTCGCCATACCCTGGAGGAAAACAACAAACGAAGGGATATGTAAAAAAACAAATGTTGCGAAGTCATGGCCATGGTACCCTGTGGAACTTCCAATCAGCCCTGATTTGTGTTATCATGGCCTGCAGAGTCCCTCGCCCAAGTGGTCCGGGTATATGCACGCCGTCCCGCAGGTACTCCATGCTTTTGGCAACCTTCAGCACAAGGAGATGCAGGGGATAGTGGGGACCAGGCTAGAGATCAAGCTGAAATTAGACACCTTAAACTTCAAATATGTTGTTTTTTTTTGTATTTTCATGGCTGATATTTTGGGTTAAGATGATATATGACAACTTTTTTGGCAGGTAACTGGCTCCAAGAAGGCATAGAGGGTAGGAAATCCAGTGGAGAGCACCTCGCATCAGAAAAAGCGGTGGCTTGCACATAGATATCCAAACAAAAATGTTTTGGGAACCAACCAAAAATAAATAACAGAAAATAAAATAATATATATATATATATGCCAACCAATAAACTTATCGAGGAGCCTCTCTGAGGCAGAATAGCGGCCAGCAACATTCTACACTGAACGTCCGGGGATCCAAGACATGGCCAATAACTACAACAATGAGCTTCTCATATTGCTCATTGAATTGGCAATCATCTCCCCAAATATATAGAGGATGCGCCCGTTGCTGATCGATGCACACAGGGATCATGTCGTTCCATCTTCTCATGTTGGCCCAGTACACAGGTATTTCGGACTCCACATCGGGAAAGCACTTGTTGCGGGACAACCATGGTACCAGCTCATGCGGCAATACCATTGGGAATTTCCTGCAATCAGAGATTTTGTTTTAAAAGCTGTGGTACATCAGCTACTAAATCATGTTCAACAAGCACTTAAAGCTAGAGGTGACCGAAAATTAATCCTTTTGTTTTTTAGTAAAACCCATAAACCCATTGTTGTGGGGTACCTCATGTATTAAACACTGAAATCAAACATAATTCAAAGACCCGGGGCCTGGATTCAATACCAGAGACACCGTTTTCCTTGTGTACAGGAATGTCAACCATGTGCACTGGAACCTCAGTTTAAAGGAGGGCATTTTAACCAAACAAATTATTTGTATTGTAAAACACATTTCTCATCATGATTTGGGGCCCCATGAACATACACATAAAATACGTTTTCCATTTTAACTGTAGAGCAACAGGATCGAGATGCCTGCGGGCAAAATCTCTTTGAACATCACGAGCTACATTCCCCTTGTGCTTTCCAGAAGCCAAGGCTGCACAAGGGCCCTTCATTTGATACCCCTGGTGCTCGAACTCTTTGGCAACAACTTTCATGGTTTCCTGCACCTTTTTAAATGAGGCATCCTGAGTATTGGGTCAAAGATTTTGAGGAAATAGTGTCCCAAAGCTTATCTACCAGAGGGTAACCAAAAAACACAATACAGTACACTGATTAATTTGAAACAAGATTCCCCCAACCCTGCATCCTTCAGCATGTAGCTATACAGCGGGGATGTCTTTGATGATCCGCAGGAGCTGGCCGCCAAGGATCTGGAAGTGAACTTTTGGCACCGAGATCTCACAGATAAGGAGGCACCTGCGTGGGCTGCAGAGATGGGCAACAACTTTTTTCATTGGTAAAACCACCTACCAGCAGGGTCATACCTCGATAGTAAACATATTGTTATTATATAATTATTAATATTATGGTTATGTAACCAAACAAAATGTAACAAATGTTTGACTGTTCCCTGTCCCATCCCTCAGGCACTTGTTTTTTTTCTGATCCCAAGGTCCATCTCGATATCGTCCATGGATTGGGACTGGCTACAGGTGCAATTTAATCACACCCACGTGTCCAAGGATTCCCGACTTGGCAATCCGACTCTTGTTTGACCTTCCAAAATTCTTCAGGGTCTCTACCACTGCCCTTCCCCGCATGGAGTCCCAACACTGTCGATGATATTTAGCAGCAGGTGGTTCCACCTTACGTACAATGTGTGGGCTGGTGTCAATAAACATAAGCTGAAAATTGTGCAAATTGTCAATAGCATGGGCTGGGAGTCAGGGGGAGCCAACACCTCTAGAGGCGCAGCACTTTGAATGAGACCCTCCATTCAAAATGATCTACCTGCGCTGCAGCTAATGGAATTTGCTAGAGCTATGGCGACGACACCTGGATCACATTGGTACCAAAAACACATCACTACGGGGCAGCTTTTGGGGCAGCTTTCGCTTTCCCCTTCGCTTTCGCGGGCTTGGGAGGATCCTTAGTGCAAAGGGTGTCAATAGCACTGGAAATGACAGACAAAACAAGTCAACCTCATCAGTTGTATCAACAAATGGAAATAATTGAATAATCTATATATATATGATATGTGTATATATATTTTTTTTTACACATGATATATATATATATATATACACATATTTAAATACAGGTAACACTACTTGGGGATGGATGTTTTAACAAGTAACCATTTTGAAAAATGCACGAGTCTTACAACGAATGGATGGCTATCGAGATTCGATAGCAAGCTTAACAGACCTGCACGTGGTGGTAAATGCAGGAAGGAGTTTTTCAACCGAATCCACAGCATTCTTGAGCATCGACTTCATGGCCTCATCCTGTTCAATCTCCTCATCTGACTTTTCTACCATGTAGTGGCTCTCAAGCTCTGCCTTTTTCGATGTCATTTCACCTGCACGAGCATCCAACTCAGCCAAGTATCCAGTTTTCATGGACTGCGACCTTAGCTGTACATAGCAAATGCTCATGATCGAGAAGGGATGTTGGGGATTCCTACAACCCAGGACTACATCCACTGAAATATATCAATATATACAAGAAAGAACATATGCAGATTATGGCACAATGAATGCCAAGTAACAGGGGTGAATGTTCTACCTTGTTTCGAAGAACTTTCAAATCTGTGAGCTTGTTGGAAAGCATCGAAATTTTTTGGCCACATTGTTTTTTCATCCCCACAGGTTTCTTGGGTTTCTTGTCTCTGTGCTGATCTCCAGGCTTGCCATTCCCAAGTTCACGGGTGTTGCGAGGATCAGGCGCATCACCACTGGATCCAGTATTGCCGAATAAGCCAAACTGCTTAGCTCCCTGAAGCATAGATGGCCTTAGCCCACATGGAAACTGATCGGTTTTCAAAACCTTCACCGGGAGGTACCCAACAATTTCTGTTCATATATATATATACATACATGTTTTTAAATAACATATATACATGTATAACTTATATATATATATATATATATATATCAATTTGTCATATGTTATATGGGTGTTAATTTTAAAAATGTACATATTTCAAACATACACATTCAAATAATGATATCAGTTTGCACATGTTGATCTTTTACCATCGGGTTGGAAGCAAGATTGAATGACGAGGCTGGAATCAAAACTTGAAGATAAGGAGCCCTAGCTCTAGGGATTGTTCCTCCGAGAAATCACCATTCATGGTCACTCCTGTCTCCCATTGGTTCTTCTCTTCATTCTCAAAAGATAGCGAATCGAAGACCCTGTACAGGGCATGATCCTGAGTGGGGGCAGGTTGATACTGCCAAATGCATTGTTGCACACAGCACCATACCTATAAATAAAAACATAAACAAGTTTAAACTCAAGGTTCCTTCCCTGGGATGTCGGGGTTGTCCATTACATAGTTCGGTTCATGTGGTTTCTTTTGGGCTTGGAGCTGCTTCTTGTTTTCGATGATCGTTTCTGCTGCAGTTAACCCATATTTCTCTACGAGCCATGTTTTGTCTTTCATGACGTAGCAACCTCTCTTCTTCTCTTCCTTGGACCTTTTGGCGTTCAAATATGTGGCTGACCGCATCCAGCATTTGCCGCTCGAGATCCAGTCTTCAAAGAGCTGGGCATTCAGAAGATGATCTTGGTTGAGCTGCTAGTTTGGGATCTGAAAATGGTTTGATAAAATCCCATATGCCATGTATTTTGTCTAATTATTGTACTCTTCCAAAAATTATTAATTTAGCTACTTCCAAAATTATATATATATATATCTCCACTGCCTGTGATTTGGCTAGCCCAAGATTTGAGCAGGACTGCGCTGTTTTAACAGCAGATCCTTATATATGTGCAGCCAAGATACTGTGACCTTTGTTTTGCGCCGATCTAACCACTTCATCTGGTGCGTGGCCTGGGCTGTGAATGCTACTAGCTTGAAGTATACAATGGTCAAAGTTGCTTGCAGGGGAAATAATATGTTTATTTAGTTTGTCAATTATATATAGACTTGAACTACCCCATTTGTTATCACATAATATTATTTATTTATTAATTTTTTACAGGTGGCAACCCCATATCAAACCCAATCAGAAGTATTTCAAATATTCTGAAAACTGCGCTATCATAGTTATATCTAGTAATATTTTATGATATGCAGTCAAGATACGAAGGCTTCTGTTGAAGGCCACCTTCTCATTGTGTCGCAAACGCGCACAGCGTTGCGACCATGTCTCCATCCTCCCATTGGGGCCCTGATACAGATAAGTTCCATCTGGTTGAAGCTCAGCACCATCATCATTGAGGTGATGCTCTGCCTTCGCAACAAGTCACAGATGAATTGGGTAATACTTATATACATAAGAAACCAAAATCACCCTTCACACATAGAAACCAACATATCACATGTTTTTCCCATATTATTTTGGAGATGCTCATAAATTATTATTGCGCTCTCCCTGTTGGCAATATTCATTGGAATAACTGACTTATCATTGCTCCTGGGTCTGATGTGTGTGTGTGTGTAGGCCTGGAGCTGGGTAGTGTCCTTCCTCTCCATCACCTTGACCGCTGCTCTCACTGCCTCTCTTGGCAGGTCCGACGAGGCCGAAGACAATGCCTGCAAAAAGTAGCTGACAAGGCGTGGACAGGGTGAGGGGACAAGTTTCGAGATATTATCATCAGTCAATATTTATTTATATATATATAGTATATGGATATGTATCTGTAAATATGAAAACCGAGAACAAATCGCAACAGCTAGATAGAACGATTGATAAATAGATTGATATATATATAGATTGATAGGTTGACAGGTTGATAGACTGATAGATAGAAAGGTAGAAAGGTAAAAAAACATATAGAAAGATAGAGGGATAGAAAGATAGAAAGGTAGAAAGATAGAAAAATAGGTAGATATATTAATCAACACATACTTGATATATACATAGCTAAAGTGGAATCATGCATCCAGCTGTGTTGGAATCGTTTCTCTCCCCCACCTTGGAAACTGAAGCTTCGCACAAAGCAAGCAGAGCTGATTTCATGGGACCATCCTCCATGCCATTGATGTGCTTCAATGCTGTCTCTTCCGGGGTTGGCTGGGTCATTTCCACTTGCTTGGGGGCACCACCATCGGGTTCAGTTTGTTCAACTTTAAGCTCTCCATCTCCCATGGTCTCATCAGCTTTCGTTTTACTTTCTGGGGTCGTTGGCAAGGACCTTTGAGTCTGGGCATCTTGAGGTTGCGGGCTAGGCGAAGCTTCTTCCCCCAAAATCAAAGTCTTGGAGTTCAGCCAAGGGCCATTGTCCCCAGAAGGGGTGGGGCAATTCGACATCAACTGCTCGAGCTCTTCCATCAGTGGATCTTCATCCACATGAACCACATCTGGTTCATGCTGGGCGGCATCGATGATCATATCCATGCGCTTTCGGATCTCCAAGTTTACCATGCTCACCCGATGTTGAACTTCTTTGGTACTGGATTGGATCACTTCAAGTTTGCCCTCTTTCCAAGTGTTCAAAGATTCTTTTCGGGCTTCCAACCCTGCTTCATTTTCATTCAGTTTTCCAACCATTTCCCCTAGTTTTTCCGACATCTTGGCATAGGCCGTAAGAACAGATGCTGTTTTCACACCTTCATCCTTCTGAGTTTCCTTCAGTTCAACACCCAATCTGTCCCTCTCCTCTAGCAAGAGAACCAGCTGCTTGCAATGGGGGGCAATCAGGGGATCGGTCTCGATAACCCAATCAACCCCAGGACCATGCCACTCGAACATCTTACACATCCACTCCTCAATTCGCGTGTGTAAGACCTCCCTGTCATGCACGTCATGTTCACCAGCAAGCTGTCGCATGAACAAGTGACTTTCAAGCCCCATGTCAGGGATGGTGGTCGTGGTCTCGGTTCTGCGAATTGAGGCACCTGCCGGAGTGGCTGTATAGTGGGGAAGGGAAGAAGCTGCAGCAGGTGAGAACAATATAAAACAGGTTGAAGCCCACATCTAAGAAATATAAAATGGGCAGATGGTAATTCTTGTTTGTTGTCTTAGCACCGATTTTTGCACATCACCCAGGTTGCATACCACTGCATGCAATTCGGACCTGGTTCTTTCTCAGCTGGAGGAACAGGAGGACCATTGCTTTCGGGATCAGCAACAGTTGGCTCTGTCGGAACATCTTTCGGAGTGTCCTAGGATCCATGGTGGTCAAATAATGAAGTAATATATGTTCAAAACTCAAGGGGGAATACATGGTGATATATAATGATGATAGTAACGAGAAAAATGTGGGGTCATGAAACAGACTTGGAACAAGAGTGGACCACCCCATACATTGTGGAACTCCAAAATATATGTGTATATATATATATTAATTTATATGTGTGACCCATGTGGATTTTTTCCCTGTAAAGCTACCACCATGCAATAATGCAATCAAATGATCCAGATACAAAGCCGACGAAACAGGTATATAAATAAGCATGGATGCACTCAGCTCTGACCTATTTAAACGTTTGTGCTGGACACCAAATTATATTTGGGCCACCCAGAATTCCCCAAAGCCTCCGCAAGTAGGACCCCCCCATGTTTACCAATGTAGGTTGGTTTCCTCATTCCCCATATCAAGATATCCAGAAGCTTCATCCATTCAAAGTTGGAAAGTTGGAAAGGAGCCCCATCCATTCTCAAATTCCCCGGACCCCACATATTGTTTTAAGGGTAAGGCTATCTATATGCAATAAAGCGTCATCGGCCTGCTCAATCTCAACTTGCATTGGGTCATCTGGTCGCTGGCTCTCTTCTGCAGGTTCTTGCTCTTGGGTGTCTTGAATCTGAACCAGACGCTGAGGACTGCTGACTTTGGTCTTCTTGGTTTCGGGGGGCTCTTGACAGGGGTTGCATTTTTCAACGGGGTTGCTGGCTTAGATCTAACCTTAGATCCTTTCGCTTCATCCCTAGGTGCAGGGCTCATTGGAGTCACATTCTTCCTAGCTTTCTGAGGGGTTGCCACTGCAGCTGGAGTCTTCGCAGCAGCATCCGGAATACCTTAGGTTCATGATCAGGCTAGTGGACATCGTGGCACTGTCAATAGCCAAAAAGCTCAAAAACGCAATTTCCTTTGGTGGGAAACCAAGAGGAAAACTGAGATCACACGACATTGGTCTTTGCAATGGCTCTGGTTTTGGGGATGACTACATATTATGTTCTGAGATTTCTCCCAAAGTACCATGTATTGACCACATTGGTTTCATGTCAGAACCCTACACACACATGTATATCAAGACCAACCAGAAACCACAACTGGGTGATGCTCTCATTTCTAAAATACTACATTATATATGACATTATATTTCATTATATTATATTAGATCCATTAGTTTATATTATTCTTTATATTGTATCATGTTCTTTTATATGATACTAAATATATACTTATTAAATGAGATTAGATTAAATTAATGAGATTTAAAAGTATATAGTGTTATTAAGTTATGTTTTAAATTGCATGCATATATATGATGAGACATTGTATTATATTATTTTATTGTATATCATTATATGATATGATATGGCTTTCTCAAATCCAAACATCATGTGCCCCAAGCTTAACATTTTAAAAGTTTTAAGGTTGCTTAGGGCATTCCTGGGGATCCCTATATATTATTTGTTGATATATCTATATATTCATCCTATATATATATATATATATTATACAAAGTTTTAAAGTGCATGCAGCCATGATTTGGAGGTTTCCTCTATGTACTCCCCAATAATTGGTTTTAAAAGCATATACCGTCTATTTTGGGGTACCCACATTTTAGGAAACCCTGGCTTGGTGCCAAGACACCTGTTTTCACCAAGCGTTCCTCAAAAGCCCTCATCTCCTCATCCTCGTCGAAGTGGTCAGCAGACGAATGCGCCTTGCTCCCCGCAGGAGGCGCAGCAACTTTCATCTTCGGGGGTGCCTTTGCAGCCTCAGCAGGTCACAGGGCCAAGATTGGTGGATCCTGGGTGGAAACTTAAAGGTCTCATTCATGGTTTTCTTCCGCAATTTGTGGGGTTTTCCCTGCATGATGATCAAAAGAAAATTATATATATATATAAATAAATATATGCCCGACTCATTCATACAAGTGACAGCTTTTTTTGCAACTGCTGGTCTTTTGGACATGTGCCACCTGCAGCAGCTTTGAGAAAGCCGACTAAACATAATGGCATATGGTTTCCAAGCTATCTGGATATATATATATATATATATATATACATATATATATATATATATGTATATATATATATTTATGGATCTATCTAATTCTTTACTTTTTTCCCCACCTGCCAGGTGAGGGTTGTTAGATTTTATCAGAGCTGTTCTCCTCCTCCTCCGCCTCCGCATCCTCCTCCTCCATCTCCTCCGCCTCCTCCTCCTCGCAGTCCAGATCCCAAC
>Ga0126342_10019338_pt1 | contig 11578 bp, 9 predicted proteins | sample Cyp1metagenome_FD_92528 | JGI IMG/M metagenome (GOLD analysis project Ga0126342, IMG submission 92528) | Coral microbial communities from Lord Howe Island, Old Settlement Bay, Australia - Cyphastrea 1 metagenome | ecosystem: Host-associated > Invertebrates > Cnidaria > Coral ... | reverse complement strand
CGTAGAGGAGCAGGGTCTTCTGTTGTTAGTATTGAGACACTATATTACAAGACAATATATTAAAGATGTATTATAGGCAGACGAGAAGAGTAGTATCAAGACAATATATTACAAGTACAAGACAATAATTCAATAGTTTGCATCGTATCCTTCGTATAGTTTTTCACACACAGACGCGTTTACACACAGACGCTTTTACACACAGACGCGTTTACACACAGAAGCTTTTACACAAAGAAGCTTGTACACACACTTTACACACAGACACTTTTACACACAGACACTTTTACACACAGACGCTTTTACGAAGATGTGAAGATGTGATGTGAAGATGAGAAGAAGATGTGAAGATGTGAAGATGTGAAGATGTGAAGATGTGAGGATGTGAGGATGTGAAGATGAGAAAATGAGAAGATGTGAAGATGAGAAGATGTGAAGATGAATGTGAAGATGGGAAGATGTGAAGATGAGAAGATGTGAAGATGAGCAGATGTGAAGATGAGAAAATGTGGAGATGTGAAGATGTGAGGATGTGAGGATGAGAAGATGTGAAGATTTGAAGATGTGAAGATGAGAAGATGTGGAGATGTGAGGATGTGAAGATGTGAGGATGTGAGGATGAGAAGATGTGAAGATTTGAACATGTGAACATGTTTGACAGACCCCCATTATTAGAAGAACCCTTCGCTAAGACGCTCTCGGGAAAAACAACGTTTCTCTCCCAAAAAACATCGCCTCCTTCTCTGTATCGATGGAGTAAACGATATGCCTGGCGAGCCAGGACCGCCGGTTTGGATGGGCGAAGCCAACAGCAACAGCATCCCAAGTGAATTCGCCAAGCCTGAATTCGCCCGAGTGAAAGAGGCTTTGAAGCAGTCCATTCATGTAGCACCTGGCTGTCCACGTCAAGCTGAAAGGATCAAGCAAAACGTTCCGAAAACGTAGGTACAACCAGATGTTTGGAAATTAACTTTGTGTTCTCAAAACATTGACATAGGATGACATAGGTTTGATATGTTTTGATGTTTTGTGGGAATGGCTCGAAAGCAGTACTCAAGCGAAGATGGTGCTTTGATTCACAATGGACCTATTTTCTTGTGGTCAACGGCCAGATGTATTGATGTGTTCATGAGGATATTCTGGTTGGCTCCCCAGCGTAAATCTTCGAGTGGTTAGCATTATCCCTAAGTTAACTAAAAGTCCCCCAAGGGGAGTGGCTAGGAACCGCCATGGAATTTGTGATTTTGGTGAAACAAACTTGGTGCTTTCCAGCATCAGTGTCAGCATCGTTGCGATTTCATCCCGGCCTTTTGGTAGCTCAATTTGGATTTCCCTAATATTTCCCGCATTTCTTGAGCTTCCGGTGTCTGGTGGTGAATTTTATCTAACCTCTGGTAGTCAAACATGGGACATACCAATGGTGATGGGACTTTTTCATGGGAAAATCATCGAACTCAAAAAATGGGAAATTTCCCAGCTTGCCATGGTTGATGACCAGAAAGAAAAACATGTGCTCGTCAAAAAGGGATCAGCCTCCACAAGTAGGGATGACAATTCAAACAGTTTTTAAGATCACAGACCACTAGAAATTAGTGTCATACCGTAATACTGTATAAGTTATACCCATGCTTCATCTCCAGTAGCAATCTCTATTTATGATGCTTAGATTAGCCATGTTTTAGAACGACTATCCCATTTTAAGTGGTGAAATCACCATTCATTGGTGCTTGAACCACCATTTTTGCTGGTGGAGTCCACATGCGATCATCATTTCGAAGGAAATTCACATTGAAAGCTCCATTCTTCATGGTTAAATCCACATTAGAATCATGATATATCATGATATCACAATTTCAGATGGTTAAATCAGATTATACATCCCCATGTTATCATCATTTCCAAGGCTTAAATTGCCTTGGAACCACCGCAACCGCAACGTCGCAACGTTGGCTCCCCCACGTTGCGCCATGATTCATCAGGCCAACGAAGCCGGTTTCTTTCCTGCGGATTAGATTGGTTGAATGGAATATCTACACTGGTTGGTGGTTTTAACCATCTTGAAAAATATGAAAGTCAATGGGAAGGATTATAATGGGAAGGATTATCCCATATAATGGAAAATAAAAAATGTTTGAAACCACCAACCAGTACAGGAACCAGGTTCAATGGAAGATCTACATTTTTCCACGGAGTTTCTATGAAAATCTACAGGTTGAATGGATTGACTTCAGCAAACAGCATGCTGATTTTTCTGGAAAAAACACACTTAGATGCGGCTGGAATCACTGATTTCGGAAAGTTGAGTTACCCATCTGAAAAATCTGCACAAGTCTTTGGGGAAATGTGCATCCCATTTCTATGGTTGAACGGTTGAAAAAATGACACCACCAAGCAAGTAAAACTTTGGCTACCCTGTTAGACAAAGCCATGTACCCGATGCTTGTTTCACAGTTTGCTATTGACAATCAACATGCTTAGATATTTTGAGTAGGTGTATATATATAATATTACCCTCTGGTAAACTAACATAGCTATGGAAAATCACAATTTTTCATGGGAAAATCCACTATTAATGGCCATTTTCAATAGCTACGTTAAATTACCAGAGGGTATATATACAGGTAAATCACCCATAAATGGACCATATAACAATATGTAAAAGTTGGACCATTGATGGCAAATCTGGATGGATAAGAAATCTTTGGGATGTAGAAACAGGGGATACAACCAACAAGTATTCTTCGCAAATGATGATGATCTGAATGGAAACGATACCGGATATCTACCTAATCACCAACCCACAAGTGATTCACTAGTTAGAAATTGTAAAGATAGTAACTCAATTTTAGAATGATTGTTTAACAAGTGATTCACTAGTGTAAATGGTATTTTTTACAATCATTCTTGATAGTAAACCCACTGATCATCTCAAGTGAATCCACTCATCACCAGTTCTGAGAGAATCTGTAGAGCGGATCTCAGCAACAGGTGCACACATATATACATATAATTAATATATAGTAATATATTATGTATATTATTATTATGATAATATATATATATATATATTATGATTCTTATTGTCATCCTTATAATTATATATATATATGTATATACATATATATTCTTATATATATATACACATTCTTATATATATATATATTCTTATATATATATTCTTATATATATAATTATTATATATATATTATTGTTATTATTATATTACTATATCTTTATCAGAATTATTATTACTATCATTATCATTATTGTTTATATATATCATTGTTATTATTAGATATATCATGTATATATGTATTATATACTATACATTAATATTATCATTACTGGTATATTATTACTAGTATTATTATTGTTACTATAAACCAATCGACAAATAAACCTAGTCATGTCCAATCTAGACGTGGCCTGTTCGTTTCGCCATCCGCTTTCCGTTAGTCCCACCCGTTAGTCGACCGACAAATCCATCGGGCGCGTCTCCTACAATTGTAGTCCGAGGACACTTGAATACTGTCTGCCTGTCACTCCCATATGCGAACCATGGTGCTGGAATGTATGGAATATGCATCCCAACATTTGCCGGAACAAAATCACCCAGTTATGTAGGTAAATATACCAGCACCATGGAGCATATGGGACTGTTAGCCACCCACTCCAGGCCCGGGACAGGAAAAAAAGCAGGCCCGCAGGGTTTTTCGGTGGCTTTTTGGATGGGAGAAACCACCCTGGAACATCACTACCGTTTTAAGAGGGGGATATCAAATACATTTTGAAGTTTTTTTTGGAGGGCTTGAACATGTAAGATTACATTTCGTAAATACGTTAAAATAATAAGATTCTATTTTGTAAGGTCCCAAGTTTTTTTTTCAAAAAACTGAGGGGACCTTAAAAATGTAAGATTACATTTGAACAAAAGGTAAGAAATGTGAACAAACATGCACATTGATGAACTAAAGCTATTCAAATAGGTGCAGAATTGCAGAAAACATAAATTGTGAAACAAAAAAAATGCAGGACCTCTGAATGCTTGAAAATCGACATATACATACATTCTACACATTTCATCTTTTCAACATGTTGCAGAGGTAATTTAGGTCCATATTTCCTTGCAGATTACAGGAAACTCCTTGAACCTCTAAACATGTAAATTGAGATGTTGAAGGTCTTTAAATTTACCTCCCACCTATTGGAAAACAATGGAATACAAGTGTAACTAACTGTAGCCATCTTACACCTGAGGTCCATAATTCCTTGCAGAAAGTGCTCAAAAAAGAAGGTAAACACAAGATAGAATCCTGTAACCGTGGCAAACAGTGGTTGGGGACTACAGGAACTCCCCGGTTGAAGGCTATCTCATTTCTTGAACACAGCCACTATACAAAGCAGCAACAAAGTGAAATGATCATCATGTCCGTCCCCAGCTCCAATTGATTGTACAAACAAAAATATGTCAATAATAGCTAGCCAAGAATATACAATAGATATGTGTCTCTTCAAATTTCAAATGCAAGTTTGCTGGGATTTTCAATTCAAGAAAACAGTTTGAAAACAGTGGAAAAAAAACGTAAATATGGGATAAAAAGCAAACAGCTTTAGAGCCACCAACTGAATCTCTCATTGGATCTGGAAGCTGCCCAGTTTGCTTTAGGGCTCACGGCTAAGCAAACCACAAAACGGTTCGCATCACACTGGCAAAACGCCGTGATGACTTTACTGTCTCGACATATGCCTTTTGCGGGGTCGGAAATCCCTGTGTATCCTGATAATCCCCGATGTGAATTGAGTTGTCCAGGACATGTGTTTTTTTTTTCCGTGAAATTGATGATTATTGATCCCGATCCCGAAACAAATTGACTTCATGGTTTCTTGTTGGGCAAACGGCAGGGGGTTGTGGGTATAGAAGTCCAGTTCTTGCTTGGATATGACAGATTTTCCGTATCATGCCCAAAATCATCCCAACCAACCCCAACCAACCCCAACCAACCCCAACCAACCCCAACCAACCATTCATCAATCCCAGAATGGGTTAAGGGGAAAATCTACAGGAAACACCACGTGAACCTAAGTCTATGTAGGATTTACTTGGCTACCTTCACGTACAGGATGGACGAAAAAAATGCATGAAAACCTTCTGTTTGGGAGTCAACATCATGATGTCCTGCACGTTTTCGGGGAAAATTGACTCATCAATCAAGCAAACAACTATTTTCTAACATCAATCATGATGTCCTTTAAATGTTCTACCATCTGTACCATCTGGTTATTTCACATTGCTATGGGACACTTCACCAATTGATCAACGATTTATGATGACTTACGTATTTAAAAATTGTGATGTTCAATAGCTATGTAAAATAACCACAGAGGGTAAATCCTCTGGTAATTTGTTACATAGCTATTGAACATCGCCCATTTATAGTTGATTTTGCTATTAACAAATGGTGATTTTCCATAGTTGTTTGATGTTTCTTGTATGTTTACCAGAGGGTAATCCCATGGATTATATATATTCCCATGTTTTAAAGGTAAGAAAGTATAAAACAGTGATTTTCAACTAGCCATATTTGATTGTTTTCAACAACCACAGAGGCTAAATCTACTGAAAATATGGGTATGGGTCAAAATTGAGTACCCCAGTTATTGGATGGCTTAATTTTGACCCATACCCATATGAATCAACTCATCTGCGCCGCCGGCACCTGTCGAACGCAGCAGCAAGCTCGAAAGCATAGGGTATCGCCGGGGCCTGCGTTTCGGCTGTCGCGCTGGCAACGTGGATTTTCCCGGCTGGAAAATCCACGAAGAACATGGAGGTTTTTTGATGGGAAATCATGGGTTTTAATGGGTTTTAATAAGGTTTTGATGGGAAATCATGGGAAGAAAATGGGATTTATCCCAGGGTCATTTTCTGGAGAATTTATGAGAATTTGAGGTGTATTTGAAGGATTTCAAAAGCGATGGAACGATATGGAATGATGGATCATGATTGGGTTGGCTGAGCTAAGATATAAAGATTCAGGAACGACATCTGTACATGGAGCTTGCCATACTTGATTACCAGAAGGTACCATCGTGAAACATGAACTGGTTGGTGGTTGAGCCACCCCTCCGAAAAATATGAAAGTCAGTTGGGATGATGAAATTCCCAACTGTTTCTGGAAAGTCATTCAAAATTCCATGGTTCCAGTCACCACCAACCAGTTTTAAAAACATCGTGATTCATCATGATCTTTTTTTTTCGGTTATGGATCGACCCAAGCATGTTTTACCATGATCAGCAAGTCGTCATGGTTTCATGGTTTCATCCCCCATCATCCCCCATATTTTGGGGGTTCCCCACATCTGTAGGGATGAAACATCTCATCCATAGGTAGGATATCTAGGGATTCAACCTTTCCACTTCATCCCCCATTGAAACCCACAAAAATAATGAGCATTGGTCGAAATGTCAGATCCACAAAAACCACAGGAATCTTAGTCGATGTTTAGTATTTTTTATAGTGTTAACATGTATTACCCTCTGGTAAACTAACATAGCTATTGAAAATGGCCATTTATAGTGGATTTTCCCATTGAAAATGGTGATTTTCCATAGTTATGTTAAATTATCAGAGGGTAACATTAACCATCTATAAGTATTGGGGTAGCCAATGACTTGCCTCATATCCCATATATCAACCCATATAGAACATCTCCCCATCCAAGTGCAATGACCAGTTTTTCTTACAGGTCTTCCAACAGAACAGACCGTGAAAAATATGGGACCATTTGAACATCTTGGAAAATATCTAGGAAAATCTGGGGCATATGGGGAAATGGTATATTATATAATCATCCCCCCATTTTAAAAACATGACCTTAAGAGTCCAAGAGCATTGCGGGGATGGAAGAATTGAACCATAACAAAGTCCCCTGGGTGGCTTCAGTCCATCCCACCAATCTATTTAATTTAACCAAAAATACATATGTAAAGAAAATCATATGAAGTCACCGTGACCCATGTTTTAGTAGTTTACATAACTTCCATGTTTATGTTTTTCTTTGGGGGTTTCTCTACTAAAAACCAAGACATAAAACCCCAAACCATTCCAGCGCTGCGTTTGCTCAGCTGAACTGGGAAAAACCCTTCGGTATCATCAAAGATGGCAATGAAAGAAATCCCCTATTGATGGTTTCAGTTTCATGGGAAAATCTGCTATCTATGTTGGATTGTGCAATTACAAGTCCCCTGCCACGCTTGATTGCCAAAGGGTAAGAATTCTGCCCAATATCCGGTCCTACTTGCTTGAAGTTGCTATGTGCAGTTTACAAGAATGGATATCTGGTTGGTGGTTTCAAACCCCCTGAAAAATATTAGTCAGATTGGATCATCATCCCAACAAAATAGGGGAAGTCATAAAATTCCATAGTTCCAGTCACCACCAACCAGCATATTAATCATTGATTATCATTATCAACCATTATTAACCATTATTAACCACTATCAACCACCAACCAGCATTTGATCACTTCCTAAGATTTACGAAGTGGAAAGCCATGGGATGCCATGGGCTACCCCAGCTCTCGTCCCATCCCCGGACTTCCACACCTAACCAGCCCGTTTCTTGAGATAGTTCGGAGGTCCTGGTCCCGTGAAACTGGGCATTTTTGGGTCGGATTTCTGACCGTCGTGACGTCATGATCCATGATCCATGACAGGTGCCATTTGTTTCATCAAAATCAGGATCTTGCAAAACAAACTTCAGATAGTGATTTATTTGGGGAGAAATGTAGGGGAAATCTACCTACATACACCAAATATTTACCTACATTTACCATACATACCAAAAAATGGGGAGTATTGTGTGTCAAGATGCCAAACGTACCATTGGTTTCAGTTGCTTGGATTCACCCATGTTTTCATCAATCATGAGACTTAGCATGTGCTTGGCATTTCCAGAAGATAGCTTCACTTAAATGCTGAGGGTGCCATGAATCCTCATGAAACAAAGCTGGGCAGAATTGGCAATTTGATGCAATTTGCTGATTCCCTAGTGGTGATATGACCATCCCCCAATCTAACTATACAATCCAACTTTGGACTCGACCCTCTGAGAATCCAACTTTGGACCATGGAACACCATGGAACATACGTCTGTGCATCTGTGAAATTGTTGGGGTGAAACACTCCACAGTTTACGATAAGAACAAATGACGATCTCTTGGGGTTTCCAAAGTCATGGGGGTAGCCCTAAATCACTCTAAATCATCAATTTTCATCGACTTTTCCATTCTAAGTCATCCAGCTATTGAGGATTCCCCATTTATGGACCCCCCCCATCTGGTTCCCTGAGTCAGTTTTATTGCATCCCTATCGCCGTGGTGGTTTGTTTGATCCCCCCATTGCTTCGTGGCATGGTAACCATGTTAAACCATGACAAATCACGTTGAATAACATTAAACCATGTTAATAATGAAACACCAACGTGGTTTAATGTTATAACATCATTAAAGTGAACATGTTTTTTTATTACCCTCTGGTAAACTAACATAGCTATTGTTAAAATAGCTATTTATAGTGAGTTTTCCAGTTTTCCCATTAAAAATGGTGGATCTTTCCATAGTTTTTTGTTAACGTTTACCAGAGAGTAAACCTCCATTTTCCTATGGTTTTCCTATGGTTTTCCTATAGTTTTCCCATTAAAAATGGTGATTTTCCTATGGTGATTTTCCTATGTAAACACCATTTTTAAGTTAATCATCAAAGATCTCCCTTAAAACGGCCAGTTTTCTCATCAACTCTCCACGTCCTCACCATCTCGTGCCAGCCTCTGTCAATTCCATCCTCAGGCGGCGACCGTTGGAATGAACTCACCAACCGTTGAAGGTAAATCCTCTGGTAATTTCTTAATGGATGTTAACGGGATATTAATGGGATGTTAATGGGATATTAATCTTAATTTTCTTATTGAACATGGCCATTTCTAGGGATATTAATGGGATATTACTGGGATATACCCTCTGCTAAAGTAACAGTTTGCTATTGAACATGGCCCAGTCGAAATAGTTGATATACCGATTTACCCATGAACAAAAAGTGATTTTCCATAGTTGTGTAACAGTTTACCAGCTGGTAATCATCTAAACATGCGCAGTGCTGGCAAGCATCTTATCTCCAGGCAAAATTGCTCTATGAGTTAGAAAAAACACATCCTTTCCACGGTCAATCATACCTATGCCATCTATGCACCTGGACCATCAGTTGTACCCATAAGATGGGCAACAAATGATACACCAAACTTGTCGCCAAATACAAATGTCGATGCGTCTATGTTCTGGCTATGTCATCGTGGCCAATCTTAGATTTCCTGCAAGCATCGAAACGTCTTCCTGTAATTTGGCGACAATTCAACGACTTATATTTTGTGCTGGAAGACGCATTAAAAAACAATTCATCAGTTTTTTTGTTTTATGTATAGGATTGGCTCTTATCTACCAACCAGTGTAATGGGACGGGATGGGGATATAATCTTCATAGCTCATTGGATAACACTATAAGATTGAAAAACCATTGAACATATTGCTAAACAACAACAACAACAACAACAACAACAACAACAACAACAACATCACTAATAACAACAACAGCAACCACGACGGACAGCGCGCCTTGGAGAAGTTCCAGGAATCGCCCTGATAGCAGTGGAAGGGGCGAAGCTTTTTGTTTGTTTGTTTGTTCCGGTTTACCGGGTACAGGGTCGGCCCTTGAGAGAAATGGGTAATTGATATTCATGTATTGGTTGCGTTTGATGATTTTGATTTTGATAACTTGGTTTTATTGTAAATTGAACATATTTGAAAACTGATGTTTCTTTACGATCCAAGTTCTTAATCAGTGTTCAAATTAGTTATCACAATTTACAATAAATTACACTCCAGACATGTAAACCCCTAAACTGGATTGTGATAAATTATCAATCCGGATTTTTTGTTGCCTAGTACAATATCCTATTGTCTGATTTTCATGGAAACCATACGGGTTTGTCTGGAAATCGAATATATACCCCATTCCATCCACTGGTGCCTTATCATTTTCCCTATCAAAATTGCATAGATGGGGTATCACCTTTTTCAGACAAACCCATAGGTAACCGTGAATGGAATGGGGTTCCAAACCTTTCAACGAGACCACGTCGAGACCATGTTTTGGGATTTACATCTGGTAAACGTTTACATAACTATGGAAAATCACCATTCTTAAAGGGTAAATCAACTATTTCGACTGGGCCATTTTCAATAGTTTTTTGTAAGTTTACCAGGCCGGGTAAGATGATTTCGTCAACATGGGGATTTTTCACAAGACGACTGATGTGTCGCTTCGATCCATCCCACGTACCCTCAAGCTTTGCATGGCGTCACGCGTTGTCTGGCGTCTGGTTTTTTTTTCCCACACGGTTTGCTGGAAAATCCCCCAATGTAGTTCAATGATTTTCCCATTAAGATCATTCAGACACCATGTATAGAGGACTTTTGGTTGCCATGTTTGATTACCAGAAGTATATGCACGACTCCGACCAACAAGATTTTCTGATCATCTGCTATAAATGTTGGTTTCACTCCGCTGAGAAAATCTCATCATCCCAATCAAAGTGGGGGGTACCAATTTTAATAGCAAGTCGACTCACTTCCTTTTCCGTACCCTCTGGTAATTTAACATAGCTATGGAAGATCACCATTTTTAATGGGAAAATCCACTATAAATGGTCATTTTCAATAGCTATGTTAAATTACCAGAGGGTAATCAAACCCCGGATTGATAGTCAGGGTTGAAAATGATCCGGGGTCGACACGACAATCAAAGTTGTATACTACTACACTGGCACCAAAGTGTTCTGGGAGTTTCACTTTGGCAGTTCCGGCATACTAAGTATGCAAGGGCGAAACTATGCTTGAGACCGATTGTTGAGAAAACTGCAGATCGTGTTCTTGTTCAAAAAAACACAAAAGTTGATTGGTGATCTGATGATCAGTGAGCATGTTTGTCACAAACGAAGTATCCCGTGATATCCACATGATCATTGCTTCTCTACCCAATCTTGTTGATGATGCTATGATGCCATAAATCCTGGGGACCGAAGAGCCACAAGAAATGCTTGAGACACCACTGCCCCAATCTGTACTCGGTGTTTCACCCCAAAAAAACCACTGGACGAATCGTATCTAATCGTACTTACCCTACTGATTCCCATTCGAATCAATTCAAATTCAATCCATGAAAATCGCATTAACATAGTCATTCAAGTCCCCAAAAACCCCATATTAACCCTCATATAGTACCCATCTTTTCCCAGCGTTTCAGGGATTCCTTGACGGCTTCACAAAAATGCCTTGTAGACACTGCTCCGATAGTTCGTCCAGTTTACGAGCACCACCTGGACAAGAATGATGGAAGGGAGTGAATGGGATTTTAGATGATTTTAGTGGGATTCAATGGGATTTTAGATGATTTTAGTGGGATTCAATGGGATTTTAGATGATTTTAGTGGGATTCAATGGGCTTTTAGATGATTTTAGTGGGATT
>Ga0126342_10019337_pt1 | contig 11578 bp, 9 predicted proteins | sample Cyp1metagenome_FD_92528 | JGI IMG/M metagenome (GOLD analysis project Ga0126342, IMG submission 92528) | Coral microbial communities from Lord Howe Island, Old Settlement Bay, Australia - Cyphastrea 1 metagenome | ecosystem: Host-associated > Invertebrates > Cnidaria > Coral ... | reverse complement strand
CTTGACCTGACTCAGCCTTGGTTCTGTTGTGACTCAGCTATTGTCAGGAGCTGACTCGTTAGCCTGACTCAGTTGCCTGACTCGGACAACTGCCGGCTGACTCGCCCAACTCTCGTGTTATGTATGTTATGTATGTTATGTATGTTATGTATGTTATGTGTGTTATGTGTGTTATGTGTGTTATGTATGTTGTGTATGTTATGTATGTTATGTATGTTATGTATGTTATGCATGTTATGCATGTTATGCATGTTATGCATGTTATGTATGTTATGTATGTTATGTATGTTATGTATGTTATGCATGTTATGTATGTTATGTATGGATGAATGTATGAATGTGTGAAATGGTGCACATGATGTTAATTTATGGATCATCCCATTTCTATGGTTCTTTCTGTTTAACCTTTGAACCCACCAACTAGACGATATAAAACCGAGAATCATTGACAGCTTCGTGGGGAATACTGAGATGGTTTCCAATACATCGGAGATGTTTCAGATGACATGGCTACATCAACATCTGGACAATTTGTGAATACTTGTGGTTATTTGGGTAATCACATAAATCGAGTTAAATGGATAGATAATTTGAATACATGGATAGATAGCTAGATAGCCAATTGGTCATCATTTCCGAGGCTGTTTGAGGTCGCCTTTTATCTGCGTCAGACCGGCTGGAACATCTATCATTTCTAGATGGGTTTCATGGATTTTCCCTGGCTAAAACCCTCCAATTTCTGGAGGATTTCCCAAGATGTACCTTTCCCATTTCAAAATCCTCCAGAAAATCTTGGAAATTTAGGTGAAAATTTGGGTGATTTTCTGAAAATCAATTTAAGTGATGTTTGCTGTTTGCATATGGTTTCTGATTTCATGATGATTTTCATGGACATAAAACTACGAAGAACGCGGATGGTCCTCTCTGAAACTAAGGATTTTATCCCTTTTGAGCTTGGTCAGATTCCGGAGATTCCCCGCTGGACTGATAATCCCCAGCGATTGTTGAACTGTGATAATCCCCAAACTAACCATCAACCATCATTTATACAATATCTGGTTGGTGGTTTGAACCCCTCTGAAAAATATGAAAGTCAATGGGAAGGATGACATCCCATATATTATGGATATATATATATATCAAAATCTTGATCAGCTATATCCACATAGCTGAATCCCATGGTTAAACCATGTTAAACCTCTTTTTTCAATGACGAACTCATCATCAACGGGGGATGTTCTGGGGTAGATCGCAGCGCAGCTGCCCAGCGCAGGGCCTCCTCCGGTGTCTGGGTGCTGCTGTCGATCAGCTTGGCTTTTGACGGCCTCAGAACCGGTCAGCAATGAGGGATCCACCACGGACTTCAATGAATAAATGGGAGATCTCCAGGATCCTAAAATGGAGGTACGTTAGTACCATATTTCAGGCCATATTTTGCTGGGGATATTCCCTTACATAGGCCTTACAATGGCCATTGATTCAATGAATTTGGGGAGGAGAATTCTGAGATAACAAGGTTGGTGCTATACCTACCCCTCTGAAAAATGATGGAGTTCGTCAGTTGGGAGTACTATTCCAAATATATGGAAAAATAAAAGCCATGTTCCAAACCACCAACCAGATTATATATAGGATAATGATAATATGATAATGATTTATGATTAGAAATGGAGAAGGAAACTCCACTATGGGATTATATAATATATGTAGTAAACATTGATCATCCAACTCCGATTTGGGCTTATGAAATTAGGCATACCCCTATACTAAATGGGGTGTGAAACGACATTCATGGACGGTGACCGGGATAGTTTATGGCATTGGCTTTACCACATAGTGCTTCGTGTAACCAAAAATGTTAGATGGCAATATAAATCTACCCTCTGGTAAACAAACATAGCTATTGAAAATGGCGTGATTTTCCATAGCTATGTTAGTTTACCAGAGGTTACCATCCCTGTATAGCCAAAACATGGCATCAACAACGCTAGGACCAGATGTGACCAACAAACGATTTTACCGTCGCTGTCGGATTATCCCCAGTACGGATCTAAGGTTCATGTCGTTACAGCAAAATCCAGTGGCCTATCAGTATGTTCCCTATAACATGCCGTGTTTGGAGTGTAAGACGCAGCCATGTTCATCCACCGTACTTGACTCATCAGTCATGTTTATGTTCATCCCTGAAGTTTTGCATGAATGAATTTGAGAATCTACATGAGCCAAGCGCTGATGGATTTCAGTGATTCAAGTCCAACGCCTGTCAGGTCGCATGATTTCATGCCGTGACAAGAAAAATATGCGCTCATCTGCCAGGGTTGTTTGAACTTTGAACTTCCAATTTTCCCGTGGCGTGGAACTGGACGTTGATTTCTTGGTGGTGGTAACATTGAGGAACTGGACTGTGTTCATCCCAATGTCCCAGTGGGTCCCCAAAAAGACAGACCAGTTTTTCAAGGATGTGGAACAAAACCAGCCATGTTTTTGCAGATTTTCCAGGTGTCCAAACTTTCTGCTGTAGCCTCCGGTGCTCAAACATGGCAAGCTCGAGAATCCTCCATCTAATTCGACTATGTTCACACTCGTTCGTTCGTTCGTGCCATAGGTACGGTTTGTGAGACTGCGTGAAACATTGACAAATAAGCGGGTCGTGTTTCCATACCCGTAGGATCCCGTAGGCGTCCCCCCGGCCCCCCGTCAGAAGAGCATCGCATCCAAATAGTCTCTCCTAGTTTTAGTTTCGATTAGGAACGTCCAGGACAAAGCCTGGTCAGAGCAAAAGGACAATCATCTTTATATTTCACCGGCAGTAGCTGCGTTCGTTCGATTCTTTGTAGCTGGTCAGCAGAATTTGTGATATCACTGCCGTCTGTTCGGATTTGTTTCCAAATCAAGCTAAGGGTGCTGTGTGTGTCCATTGTGTTCTTGGCCTGCCAACTCTCCTAAACAGCACCTCTATTGGTGATGCACTGTTACGTTTAAAACTGAGAATTCTCATTGGATTGTCGCTGTCAAGGTGTATTTTTTTCCCTGCAAGTGGAATTCTCCTGCGCGCAAGGGTTTCCAGTATACTTTTGATTTTAATGTGGCCTTGTGGCTTACACTCAAGTTTGCTCTTCTGAACACTTCCAGATTCGTGTTTGCACGGTTGACAAATGTAGTCGTCATCTCTACGGTCTCCAGGGCGTATAGGAGCTTGGAGCGTATAACAGCACTATGTTCACATTAAAACCTCCATTTACCAGGAGATTTCCCAATTTGCCATGCTTGATTGTCCTAATATCCCATTATATCCCTATCATATCACGATTTCTGTTGGCTAAATCACCATTTTTGATGCATCAACCATTATTGGCTACAAGTATGTGATCATGCTGGGGGTTGTAACCAGAGATGTTTCGTCCAAAGCACAGTTCAATGGCATGCTCCGCCTTGCAAAATACAGCCAGCCTCAGGGTCGATACCCTGGAATCCCCTGGGGGCTGTGTTCGCACCTTACAGTAGCTGCTAGTTAAACGGTGCCCCAGCGAGCTAAATCACGAAGTTTGGATCAAATAACTAAGTGATGGGTGGCGATGCAATGATTCTAGTCTTCTAGTGATATGGGTTGAAAACCAGCTTATAACACAGGAACTACCCCAAGGGGTTATGGATCTTCATCCGCCCGATGGTTGAAACTAGAGATTTCAATCCCAAGCCATAGCATCAAACATGGCGCCGTCCACGTTTGGAAGTGTTCAATGTTTTTTATCACCTACGAGGGATTTTCCATGTGATGTTTGATGACACCGGATGCTACCGGATGCGCGAAAAACCAGCTGTGGAGTACAGGGAAGCCCTCGAAAAAGGATCTGCAAATAGTGGGTTCTCCGCGTCTGTGTTTAGTTGACAGGAGGGTACAGTACTTCCTGTGAAAATCAAATTCATCATGGAGTCATGGAGGGTACATCTGTGTTACAAGCCTCATTCTATTGGCGGATTCCAACACCCAGCCCGGCTGGGAACCATGGTGGCACTATTAGGTGAAACCCTGGAGAGAGAGATTGGATATGTCACGTTGCCCACCCCAACGATGAGGGTTTAAGAATTGCCCTTGAAAAACGGCTGGAGATAGCCTTGAGAAAGGCCTGCGTACGGTTACTTTTCAAACGTACCCAGGTTTTGAATGATATGGTGCCTGAAAATGGGGATACCCCTAAGTTCTAGCAGTCTGACCTGGGCAAATTAGGCTTTAATTTATTCACCAACCTGAAATAAGGCTTTGGGATAATTTCCCTTTCTAACCATGATTCCACTGAGTTCTCAGTGAGGTCAGTATAATCTACCCAGAGTCTTAATGGGGAAAAATGTGATAAAGGATCAAATTTTGCGGTACCCTATTTTCAGACACACCCATATATAACTCTAACCAGGGTTTCAAAGGGGAGCCACATAGTTTTTTAGCCAAATGATTTCCAGTTAATGGATGCATGGATGCACTGTCATATAGCATGGACAAGAAAAAACATATGAAAAAACATGTGTCTGACCATAGATGGACCTCTATTAAACAGTGCCCAAACCTTTCTGTCATACCCCCTTCTACGATATTAGGGGGGGGCCATATTGGATTGGTTCACAATTTCAAGTTTTTACCACTCAGTCTAACGCATGTACCGACAACCATTTGTGGTTTATATTCAAATTTTTGGTTGATATAAATATATATATATATATATGTATATTATTTGTATATATATATCTCTCTCTCTCTCTCCTCACGACATAGTCACGGTTTCTCCTCTAACTCCCCATATTTCGGTGATAAATACCAGGTTTTTTTGAGTTTCATGATGTTTTTCCAGAAAATATGTCCCCCTTTTTTCGTCGCCACTTTCTCCGTTCTCCAAGGGGCCACTTGGGCTCAGTCACACCGGTCAAAGTGATGCGGGCCACCATGCGGCGGCCTGGTCAGTGACTGGATCCATTTCAGATTGGAAAATCTCCATAACTTTAAAAAAAAAAAACATGCAGCGAGCTATTGGCTATTGGGATATCCCCATGACTCAGGATTTCCCCCAGAAATTCTCTGCATTCCATGACCTCAGAGGTCTCAGAAGTCATGTTTTCTGCGTCAAAGATGGATAGAAGTGATAAAAAAAAGAACACGGTGAGGTGAATGGGGTTAGAATCCATATGTGTTAAATGGTTAAATATATGTTAGAATCAATATTTGTTAGAATCAATATTTGTTAGAATCAATATTTGTATCAGAATCAGTTAGAATGGTTAGACATGGTAAATGGGGGATGCAACTGGATACAACCATCCAAAAATGGCTAAGGAACTTGCTGAAATAGCGACCATCAATCATCTCACAGTATGATTCGACATCAGGAATTCAGCGAAAAAACGGTGACTTCAAAAACTGGAAAACTGGAGGTGTGCAACCACCCTTCGAAGGAGGGGGCACAGATTTTTTTCACATATCATTCTCATGGTTGTTTACCTACAATTTTGGCTCAAGGAAAACATTGCCCCCTGCATCTGTGCTTGTTGTTGGGGTTGACGACTGTAGTTCTAGTGTCATCCTACTTTCTTTAAAAAAATCCACATAATGTTTAACAATTTCACCAAATCTCGGGCTTCTGTTGTTTGAATGGAAATATGGTTGAAAGATCTTGAAACTTCCATATTTTCTTCCCGGTATACCCCCCCAACTCATAACTCAACCATCATTGATATCTCTTGCATATCCCAACTATATCCCAAGAAAAAATCTCCATCTTATGGATAAACACATTTCATCACATAGTACAGTAGCAATGATGGAGAAAATCATCAGCCAATCGCGAAGTTCATTGATTTACCCTCTGGTAAACTAACATAGCTATTGAAAATTGCCCATAGAAATAGATGGTTTACCTATTAATAGCATGGTGATTTTCCATGGCAAACTGTAACAAATTACCATTGATTTACCCGCCTTGAAAACAATCAGTATGGGCCGAGACCGGATCTCGAATCTCGTCCGACAACATCATTGCAACTGCCTCAGATGCTGGGGATAACAGAACTGTGATGAATCCAACGTCGAAGTTGCGTCGCGTTTTGTTTGGACGACCCAAAATATGAAGGAATGGAGTGGAAAGCCCAAAAGCCCATTTGATGAAATTTGCTATAAATTGGTAAGAAATGGTTGATGAATGGGTTGATCAATTGGTGATAAACGAATAATAAACGGGCAAGAAATTGGGTAATGAACGAGTAATAATCTCTTCATGTGTATATATATATATACAGTTGTAAATAAATATGTGGGTAACAAATGGGTAAGAAATTGATCTGGTTGGTGGTTGAGCCACCTCTTTGAAAAATGTGAGTCAGTTAGGACAATCATCTGTATAATATACTTGAAACACACAATGTCAAACTTCCAAGCAAATTGAGTTTTTAGAACCCCATGATCTGGACATACCCATGGTTGAGCTTCCAAAAATCTTCCAAATATTGAGGACTTTTGGCAACCTGTTTTGCGCGCTGACAAATTACAAACTTGATTTGAGGCCCTGCTCCTATGTTTCCCCAACAACTTATGACTGCCATTAATCGGGCTTGGTCGGCAGGGCCCTACAAATCATCAAAGCTAATGGCTTTGGGGCCAAAATATAGGGTAGTAGTAGGTAGGTTCTACTGTTTGGTTTATGAAGAATTTGACATATCGAAACATTAATAGTTATATAATTGTTGTGCATCAGCATGGCATGGCCCATTGCTCCAAGATGTTGCACCAGCGAAACGGCGAAACGCCGGTCCCAGGTGTTGTTTTCCGGCAAGTCGCGCAAGCAGCAGTCAGCTGGGGACGTGTGGCACAACTGATTGGTGGAGCCCACTGCAATGACAACTGGGGTAGGGATTGAAACATAACATCAAGGATCCCTGATATCTTTTAGGATTTTAGGGCCACCAGCAAGTGCGAAACCCTCGGACTGTTTTACAAATTCGGTCCAAACACAAAGTCTTTGTCTTTGATGTTTGGGCCATCAACCGGCTAAACCCTCTCTTCAGCTTCGCAAGCTTCGCCCGGTCACCTGCTGCGGTGACTGTGACTGGCTTTTGGTTAAGTTGAAGTTGATTGTGTTCCTACACATCTTCATGCTGTGAGCAGAAAGTGGTGTCATATTCCTCTTGAAATGATCTATCTAAATCTAAGATCTATCTGTTTCCATATTCTTTGCTTCTTTATATAAATACGTATGATTCGTTGTGTGTTTTCTCCCTTTCTGTTACTTCCATGGTTCAGCACAACGGACCAATTCCCTTCCAAATACAATGGTTGATTAATGGCCCTTAAGATAGAGACCAATCTGGGTAATTTATGATAAATTCATTGATTTGGGGCTATAAACTTGGTGGTGTCCCCAGTACTTGCATGTATTTACCATCCTTTGCGGCGTTTGGTCGTCCACGTTCGGTCGCTCGAAATTCTTGCTTAAATTCCCGTATTGTCCCATATATGAGGGTTTCCTGAAATGGGGGTACCCCCAGTCATCATCCATTTGAATAGGATTTTCCATGAAATAAACCATCCAGCTATTGGGATATCCAAATCATCCATGACTCAGGATTTCCCCAGAAATTCTCGGAAAATTCCATGACCTCAGGGGGTTGGGATTCGATTGGGGGATTTACCGGGCTCATCCCACATGGTGAAATCTGAAAACTGCCAGGCCTGCCAGGAACGACGGGCATCATCCAAGCATCTCAACAGAAAGATCTCCTGAGGCAACGGGTCACCGAGAAAACGCCCAGCTTCAACAACCTAATAATAAACATGAATATATATATATATAATTGTGCATATATATATAATTGTATATATATATAATTGTATATATATATATATATAATTGTATGTATATATATATAATTGTATATATAGAATTGTATATAAAATTAGAATTGAATAAAATTAATTAAATATACACTGAAATATAGATGTGAAATTGTGTATCTGAAAATTCTCGGAAAACACACAAAATCCGCTGGTTTATCATCATAATATCATCATGTTCACCATTTTCAAACGCACCTATGTCACCCATATTGGGAAATATCTGCAAACAATGAATTTTTGGTGATATGATATGTCGGTCACTTCTCCACGAACCCCAACATATCCCTTGGGTAGTTTACTAGCTAGAACGAGGTTCGCTGTACCGTCAAAATATGGCATCCAGTTGATTGAATCGTGTTCCTCTTACCAGGGAGCCCCAAATGATCAGACCCTCATCTGGACTTGTAGGGAGCGGGGTGTTTATGACCATGGCAGGGATTGCCAGTCTTCTTGATATATTTTATATATGGGGGAAGAACCAAACCTTCTATGGAAATTGAAGTCGTAGAGTTGTGAAATTCTCGGGGTAGGCCACGTCCATAGTGCGACCCATAGCTTTCCCTTAGGGGGATATTGGGACCCATCAAACCTCCTGAACTGGGATAACTGGATAACTGGATAACCCAACTTGGGGGACTTTCATGGACGATCACCATTTTTACATATTCTTACCATTTACCATTTATATTAATTTATATATATATATACATATATATATACATATATATATATACATATATATATATATACATCCATTTACATCTGTCTTCTTCGTTTTTTACGCTGTCTGGCAGTCTGCGTCCAATGAGCCAGCTTTCCACTTTTCCAGGGACTTTGGCAATTTGGGGTGCAGTTCCACAAAAAAATCGAAATGGTCAGGGACTCAGACGGGGCTGAAATCCCAGCTTTCCATGGTAATCAATATCATATATTGGGAATAATCATCCCATAAATAAAGGTTTGGACCTGGGAACATCAAGCATAGGTGATGATTGGTGGTATACCTACCCCTCTGAAAAATATGAGTTCGTCAGTTGGGATGATGAAATTCCCGATATATGGAAAAATAAAAATGGTCCAAAGCACCAACCAGATATACAATTAAGCCCATTACCCTCTGATAATGAAAGACATCAAAGATGGGAATGGAACATGCCACATTCAATCCATTTCATACATATTTCATACATATTTCATACATATTTCATACATATTTCATACATGGTCGTCCATTCAAATGCCCATTCCTTCGGGGATTTCGCAGCCTTCCCATTGCCATGAACCCGCCGGCCGGGCGCATCCTGACGACCGTCTTCGCCTGAAGGCTGTCTCAAGGAGAATGGTGGTTTCGTCAAAATGGACGTGGAAGCAACAAGAATAGTGGAAACATGTGGAAACCCCAGCAAGAATCAGGGTCTACACAGCAGAGCTTTTGTAGCAACAAGAATCATGTTGATAAAAACAGACCATATCTTTGGCCAAATGATTTCCGATGGATGGTTCAGGTTTTTTTGAACCCTGAAGCAAAGTCAGTGGCACATTCTCCGAACACACGAAAGATGCACACGAATTCTGGAATGACCCATGGATCGATCTGGGTCAACTGGGGCTGGAATTGAAGTCGATTTGTTTTTCCGGAAAACGTCTGAGTTACTACTGAGTTTGGATGTGAAAAGAAGCCACAAAAGTCGCGATTCGTCGCGATGATTTCCGGTGACTCCCGATGACCGACGGACGTCGTCAAGTTGCATGCGCGCAAGACAATCTCAAAGGAGATCACCTAGGCAGTGCAGCCGTTAGAAAAACTTCAAAAAGGTGTACCCCAATGCATTGCTTTCCCCGAGATGACCAGAGGAGAAATTTAGGCGAAAAAAACATCTAATTACCCTCTAAACTAACTGTTCGATGTGGTGTTTACCTACCATTTCTAGATCATGATCATTTCCTGTTTCCCCATGGGTTTTCCACATCTGTCTGTACCCCATCCTTGAACCACGCCAGCTCAGTCACATCGGGACTCAGATCCGATTTTCGCAGCTCCTGTGAACAGGGCCGCTGGGGATGATGAAATGATAAACGAAAAATTGTGTCGAAGTTATAGTAATTCTTATAGAGTGGCTGTATATCAATATGACAAGAATACTAGCAAATACTAGCAATATTCATCAATGTTCGCAGTTCTGGTGCTTAAAAAACAGATTGTTGTTTCATGTTGTTTCAATTTCTGGTACTACCAAAGCTTTCCATACAGCCGGCGCATCAGTAGTAGCCAGCTGCTTGCAGCTTGAAACCATTTGAAACCGATGGATATTCTGGCAACTGTAGGATCTTGGAATATCCTGGAGGTATAACCTCTAAACCACCCAGCACTCCACCCAGCAGGCGCGTCGAAAAAACCGCGCCTGGAAGAGCTGTAGGGTCTGGAACCACTCGCCACAGGATTGACATGCACCCATCGCACCTTCATGGCGGCCCCTCATATGGAAAAGCAAAGGTGTGAAAAACCCTCAACATAGAAAAACCGGCTGAATGTTGACCCAAAGGTTCTTGAATTGGGGGCCATCGCCCAGTTTTTATGAGCAATTTTTTTCGTCGCACTGAAAAAAATATCCCAGTTCAGGAGTAGGCTGACCAACGAATCAACCTGGGTTTATCAAGTTGGCATTACGATTCTTGACATTCCTCGGCCGGAGATTTACGGTCCATCCTTGAGCTGAAAATTCAGGTTGTCCCACTGGCGCCAGTGACCACGGCTTTCAAACCTAAAATGATGGGTGCATACCAGATGAACATCAGGGTGACTACCCTCTGGTTATGTCAAAATAGCTATTGAAAATGGCCATTAATAGTGGATTTTCCCATTAATAGCATGGTGATTTTCCATAGCTATGTTAGTTTACCAGAGGGTACGTTGTACCTGGGGCACAAAAGGTCATCGTCCGGAAAACCCCCCACACCCCCGCGCCATTGTAGCTGATGAGATTTGGCTGCCCCAGCATGGTAAAGAGCTCTAGTGCAAGAGACCATTGTGATTCCTTGGAGAACTGTGACTCTTTCGGGGTGCATTTGGGGGGCAGTTGGGGTTCTTAGTGGGTCCATGATGATTTTCCCTCCATAAATTGGGAAACCATATACAAGCCACAATCCACAGGTGATAACAATGACGGGTGCCGTTGGTGTCTGATCTTTCTACATTCGTTCTACATTCCTCACATCTGTCCAGTGAAGTCCGGAGTTGCATGTTTTGAACGTTTCAAGTGATCAACTCTTGGGTTTTTGCCTCAACCTCTAGGCCCTGGCTTCAAATGGAACACATTTTGGGTAGGAAAGATTCCAAAGCCCCATTTTTTTCGCCGACCAATCCTCCCAGCTTTGTATTCAACCCATCTTGGGGCGCAGCCATCAGCCCAAGAATCGCAAGCAGCAATCAGAGAGTTGAAACAAATGCGATCCACCTTCCGTGCGGCACAGTTCAAATGGTTTCCCCCCACTAAACATGCACATGCACCGCAGTATACAAATATACAACATGTTCTATGAATACATGTATACTTGCATGTATATATATAAGTATGTATGTATATATATATATAACCATCCTGAAGTAGATAGAATCTCTGGAATTTCAAAAAAAAAAACGGTCCGAAAAAAACCTATAGATAGAATCCCAAAATGGCTCAAAAATCCGGGTCGATGATTGGT
>Ga0126342_10019336_pt1 | contig 11579 bp, 16 predicted proteins | sample Cyp1metagenome_FD_92528 | JGI IMG/M metagenome (GOLD analysis project Ga0126342, IMG submission 92528) | Coral microbial communities from Lord Howe Island, Old Settlement Bay, Australia - Cyphastrea 1 metagenome | ecosystem: Host-associated > Invertebrates > Cnidaria > Coral ... | reverse complement strand
TGATTTACCACAAAAAATAGTGATCATGTGATATCATTCGCATGAATTTACAATCAAAACGGTGAGATAGAATGATTAACAGCCAGGGGGGTTATCAATCCGGGCCCGGGGTTGATGTTACATGTGATATCAGTTATTATCATGCTGCATGTGGCCTTTGCATGTGCTCTCCGAACAGACGATTTTAGGGGAGCGCACCTTTTGAAGGGTGTTCAATCTTGACCATGGGTCAAAATTGAGGTATTACAAGAATTCATTATTAATGGCGGAAAACACAAGAATCAACCCTGCTTTTACTCGAGATGGCTGGGATTGAAACCATCCCCCACTGCTGGCTGATCATTGTGTTTACGACATTTTACGACATCGCTTAAAATGACCACACGTATTTGCAGTCCCTCACAGACTTGGATGAAACACCATGGTTACCGGTATCACTTTTTCCAACTAAACCAACCTATTGAGCTCCCTTGCTCCTCTATTTTGCCAGGCCCGTACCGTCATGCAACGCCTGGAACGGCGTCACGAGCCCATTAAGACGGTGTCCACGCGTCGCCTGAGTTTGAGCATCCTGAAAAACATCGACGAGACCCAGGAGGTCGGGGATTGGACGGCGGGCATGGGCCAAGTTGTTTTTGTGCTTTATGATGATTTAAGATGATTTAACGATGCTTTTACGATGCTTTGCGATGCTTCACGATGGTTTTTGATGCTTTACGATGTTCCGATGATTCACCATGATTTATGATGATTTATGATGATTTACGATGGTTTGCGATGCTTCACGAATTTACAAGGATTTATGATGATTTACGATGATGTACGATGATGTACGATGATGTACGATGATGTACGATGATGTATGATGATGTATGATGATGTATGATGATGTATGATGATGTATGATGATGTATGATGATGCATGATGATGCATGATGATGTATGATGATGTATGATGATGCATGATGATGTATGATGATGTATGATGATGTATGATCATGTATGATGATGTATGATGATGTGTCATGATTTATGATGATTTATGATGATTTATGATAATTGATGATTGTTTTTGATGATTTATGATGATTTACGACAATTTACGATGATTTACGATGATTACGATGATCTATGATGTGTTTTGATGATTTATGCATGATGTTTGTTTGGAAACTATGATGATTTACGATGATGTGCGATGATGTACGATGATTTAAAAAGATTTACGCTGTTTTACGGGGATTTACAATGATTTATGATGATTTATGATGATGTATGATGATTTCTGATGATTTATGATGGTTCATCATGATTTATGATGATTTACGATGCTTGACGATTATTTTTGATGATTGATGATGATCTATGATGATTTATGATGTTTTAAGATGATTTTTGGGGATTTACCATGATTTATGATGATTTATGATGATTTTTGATGATTTATGATGATCTTATGTTTTTTTGGTGGTGGAAGTGTTATATGTGTGAGATTTGATGAGTATGACTGTGGCAGCAACAGTGGTGATGTTGTTGTTGTTGTGGTGGTGGTGGTTGTTGTTGTTGTGGTTGCTGTTGATGTTGTTGTTGATGATGATGATGGTAATGAACATGAGGAGAACGGCACTTATAACTGTTATAGTGATAATATCAACCAGAATAATCCGAGTCATGACTATGCTCTAATAGTATCAACATGTATTGAGTTTTTTTTTCCTCTCTCTCTCGCTCTATGCACATAAGGTAGGTAGGCACAGGTGGGTGTTTTAAATGAGCAGCATGTGCCCCGATGTATTCTCACTTTGGCACAGTGCTGGTCCTATTTACAAGTGGATTACGACCCTACTTGTGGGAACAATAGCGCGCCTGGTTCAACCAATGGGATTGCGGCAAAATGCCAGTGCAACCTCTGAACTTGGAGGACAAAATGCTACATTTCCTTCGCTTTTCTTGCCTCTGACTTACATGACTGGTGATTGTTTGCCTGTTGGCCACGAGTCAATTGCAGCGGAACTGGTCCTTGCAAAAAAACATATTTGAATGATTGGGAGGGGGATAAATACTATATCACTGGCAGGCTTTGAAGCCTCGCACATTGCTTGGATATCATGTCAATTCAAAAGTGTTGTGGAAATCAGACTTTTCACGGCCCTTCCTGCCCTAAGCCTACTACTTCTTCTACATGACAAAAAACAGTTGCCGAGTTGCCCCAATTTAGAAACTCCAGAAGTGAATTTTTTCGATGCCTTTGCAGCTGCTAGGCGCAGGATTCTGAACGGAGGTTCTCCCTTGAAGAGGCTCGATGGATCGGAGCAATTGCTGTGGCCAAGAGATATCTCTTTCTAGCATTTTCTAGGTGTTTTGACGTGGCTGGGTAGGTGAGCCAGGCAATGTCTCATCAGTGGTTTCACATAGTGTTCAACCATGTTCAACCTTTCCTGGTACAAATAGGAAGTATATATCGGCACTGCAGAGGAATGATTTTTCCAATTGTCACTAGTGATTGTTGCTCCCAACTCTCGATTTACAAGAGGGGTATCAGTGATATTCTGGGATTCTCACGAATTGAGCAGATTTAGGATATTTTGTGCATCCATGGTGGCAGCCGTGGTGTTCCTGGTGGCACCTTGACTGGTCATCCAACTTTGGCAGGACTTAGCTCCGGAAGAGCAGCGTGAGTTGTCGGAGCGCTCCCGCAGACTCCGCAAGAAGCCTGGTGGCAGCTCTCTACTTTGGATGTGTCAATGATGAACTGGATATAACTAGTAGTTATGTGTCAAAATTGGCTACTTGATCGATTGCCATAATAGTACAAATGGGTCTCAAAACCTTTAAAAATTGACCCATACCTTGTGGTTTGGCTGTTTGTTTAGATGTTTGGGGAGCCATCTCCAGATGCTCGGATGCGTCGCGTGTCCTGCGCATTTGTTTCTCTGATTCTCTTGTCGGAGGCGCTGTTGTGGCGAGTGTTTGTGAAGCTGCAAAGGTTATCTCGCCGTCTGAGGAAAATCCGTGAAGCAACTCTGGCAGGCATCCGTGACACTTGGCTGCCGGCATCTGTTGAAGCATGTGATAACTGTGTGAAATTTGGATGCAGCTGACCCAGCCCAGTTTTACTGCCTGACTCGTCGGATCCCAAGGAGAAGAAAAAACACGTGGATCGAATGCACCGAAAGAGGCGCTTCAGAGAGGCGTCAGTGGCCACTCCCAATAGCTTGGGCAGGTCGTTGCTGGGCACTGTTTACTTGATAAATTTGATAATCTATTATTATCACATATGATGTCATATGATATGAGTATATATATATATTATTATTATTATTTATTATTATTATTATTACTATTATTACGTATTGGCACATATTATCATATGATTATGGTCGCATATCCTATAATTATATATATATATATATATCATTTGATCACAGCTGTCGCATATGGTCACACATTATCACATATATGCCCACAATGCACAGAATGACACATATAAATTAAATACTGGGCCATACTCCGGTTGCTAATCATTGATCATTTAAGCCTTTCATGCCACAGGGGTTGCTGCGCAGGGCTGCTGGAAGGCTCTTCCCCATTCCGAGCGTTTTGCCATCGAAGCTGACTCTCGATGCAAGCCACGGGAGAGCTGTAGGGGCTGCAGGTCGTGGGGCTAGACAGTTGAGGAACGCCAAGCTTTAGAATATCAAACAGTGAACATGGATGGACGGATGGATGAATAGGATGTGCAGATAAAACATCATATCATGTAAATGTGTGCAATATAGATGCATGCCATAGCCGCTTGTTTATATCATTTGATGCCAAGGTGTTCAAACTCCACTGCAACGCTTGCAATGCTTTGTCGCCTTCGGCTACGTTGGATGCACTGAGAGATATTGGGCTTCGAGGCTTTCGAATGGGGCGGAGTTGGAACCTGTTCAGATTGGCATCTGAATTTTCAATTTTGCCTCTATTTTCTCCTCCAAACATCCATCCATTCATCACCGTTCCTGGAGACGTCTTAACCAAATCCTGAATCTTGACAGCATTTTGCAGTGCAATACTGTACAAAGAGACAGGGTGGGCACTGGATCACTGATGTTTTGTCAAGGGGGGTTTGTTCAAAACCAGGCCCCCACATTTTCAAAAGTTTGCAATTTATACAAATGGAAAACATGATTCTAAGCTTTTTGCAATCGTGGGCGACCCATTTTAAGATAAATCCAAGTGTTTTGCCTGCAGAAAAGTGCGTTAACCTTCAATCGAGAGGTCGGACCATGGTCGAACGAAACTGTGTCGAGAAAGCTGTCAATACCTTGGTTCGGGATCTCCTTCGCCTCCTGGCGCTTTGGGTTTTTTTGGGAGGGATCTTCGGTGCCAACAACATCCAAAAACAACCAAAAACATCCAAAAAACATCCAAAAACCATAAATGGCTCCACTGAGTATATTATATACTGTGTATATATATATAGAGTTAGCTTGGTGGATTTACTCAAGTTTCTCACCTTTTTTGACACGCCCATCTTGAGAACTGCGTGACATCGGAGCGCCATGGCAGCCCAGGAGTCGAGGAGGAGGGGATGTTGGGTGCCTGGGGTTCTGCACCGGAGGGTGAGCCGCAAATTTGGTGGAGATCCGCCAGAGAGAGCCTTGAAAGCGCTTGACGCAGATCAGAAGATGCCCTCTGGTCATTTCACAGTTTTGGAAAATGAGCCACTGGACAGATCTTGAGGGATAAGTTACATTGAGTTAGCTGTTAAACATGGCCATTTTCCATGACCATGATAGTTTACTGGAGGAACTTGAGGGTACACAGACCATCCAGGGAATCAAGGTCGGGTGAAGCTTAATGATTTCGGATGTGTCGTCGATTTTTTGACCCATGGCCGTATCGTCTTCTTGGCTCAACGTAGCAAACCCAACCAACAACAAGGATACCCCGATCACTTGGCTGGATTTATGAATATTATGCCTAATTGCGCACTCTAAGTGGCAATTGAGCATGTTTACCATTGGTAAAACGCTTGCACATTCTCATAGTCCAATTATTACATCCAATTCTTGTGCCAACTAGAAACGATTCCCCAATTGGATTTCACCAAGGGCCTGGCGTTGGGAGGTTCCTATCGTTCCTTGCCTCAGGATCTCTGCTTTGCCTGCTGCCCATCTGGCATCCAGCAAGGTTCCACCCCGGGCTCAGAGTGGGAGGCTCGCTGTTCCTTGGCTGCGCTTGGCTGGTTCAGTTTTCGCTGGCAAAGAATAGGAACAGAGAAGACCGCAAAAAGAGGGAAGATCAACTGGATGAAACATGAACAGAATGACAATGAATGATAAGAATGACAGGCATAATTGCTTGGAACACACCTTTCGTTTTACATCAGATGGCTTTGCAGGCATTCCAAAGCCTTGTCTTCCCGCATGATTTGGTGAGGCCAGGGCCTCTATCTTCCCTGTATCGCGTGGCAGTGTGGGTAGCATGCCATTGATGGGCTTCAAACCCGGCGGGCCGAGTTCGGCAAGGCCAATGCCGATGAACCCGATGGTTGATTTGAGCAGTTTCAACAGCAGTTCATGATTTATGGGGTTCTAAGTTGTATATACATAGTCATACTACCCAAATATCTTCGGGATCATGTTATGATGATCCAATATGCAAGATCACCACAAAAAGCAATCATGATTTGCATGGATTTTTACGATAGGTTGTTGTTGTTGTTGCTGCTGCTGTTGTTCTTGTTTTTAACATTGCTTGATAATTATGTCTTGTTGGATTGCCCATTGGATGGACGCAGGTCGTCCAAGTCCAATGATCATGACTCCACTTCAGCGAAGGAGTGCGTGCCATTCTGTTGGTGGAATCAAAACTCTTTCTCTATATCGGATGTATTATATATATATATTTATTTGATGTTTGTATATATGTGTATTAATTTGCATACGCGCTGCGTACATTTGTCGCATGTATACAGATTACAGAGCTGCGCGCGCGTATGGACATGCATTTGCGAACCAACATCGCGAGATACCATATGTATCCATATGTATCCATATGTATCCATGTGCCAATATGTGTGTATACTATTGTATACTTGCTGCATTACTTGCTGAAATATCTATCTACTGAATCCACGATAATCCACGCAGGACTTGGCGAAGGCCTTGGAAAAGGCCACCCCGCGGCCCACGGGTATTCCTTTGGAAGCCTTCGGCGCCGAGGCGTGGCTCCTGTCTGCCGATGCAAAAAGGTCTCGGGAAACTACAAGAGTACCAACGACAATTGAGTAATGAATAGATGTATATGATACACACACACATACATTACATATATATATACATACATATTATCACTATATAAATTATGTATATATATATAATATCATTATATATAACTATATATATATATATATGTCCCATTGTTAAAGATGTTAAAGGGTTCTGATAATCCCACCATATCCCGCAAAATTATTATAATATCACATAATAGTACACACAGATTGAACTAGTGGATCAGCAACATCCAAAACTGGGATGGATATTCACCATCCCAGTGGATGCCAAGTTCCGGCCCTGACAAGTTGGTCAGGTCATGCCATGTGCACGCTGGGAACTCTTTGAGCAGAGGACACGCAGTCTGGTGAACATTTAGTCATCCCAGTCTGGTCTGACAAGCTTTGGGGGCTTTGCAACTTTGACTAAGGCTAATATGCCAAACCATGCCAAACCATGCCAAACCATGCCAAACCATGTCAAACCATGCCAAACCATGCCAAACCATGCCAAACCATGCCAAACCATTCAATTTTCTCCTTGATGCTAAAGCCAAACTGGGCAGGACGGAGCCGCACTTTCGTCTCTTTGTGCAGGCCTGCTGATGTTGGGTTTGGGAAATGGGGGATATGATATGATGCATTTCTTGGATGTTCTTCCCCGGGGAATTGTCAATGGGTATGGTGTACATGTCCATGTCTGGAATATATCTATATACTGTATAATGATGGGGCTGGCTTATGTATGTCTATTAAAGTCTATTATATTATATATATATATACACACCTCATATCTATATATTTGTTGCACATGTAGAACTCACAGTAACCCACCAATATCCGCCAACCCACAGTACTTTTGGCTAGTTCGATCAAAGATATCAAAGGCATCACACCGACGTCGCCGTGGCCCAGGAAATGGAGACATCCAGAAATCCCAGCGGCATCAGCTACGACCAATTTCAGCACATGATCTCTGAGATGGGCTTGGATAAAGCGAAAGGCCATACTGTGAAGCAGAATCTCAGAATGAGATGCCTTATTTATCTTATTTTTGCTAGAATCGTGTCTGCTGTAGGGGTCCCCCACAAAGTAGAAAATGAGTCGCTACACTGTTGCAGATGTTTCATGACTCTCCACTGTTTCGGAGACCCTTTGCCACCAGAATCGCCAATCACCGCCCGGCTCGGTAGGCCCGCTGCCCCCTGCAATCAAAGGAGGCTCTCAGAAGATCGGGCTGCTTTGTTTGCAGGGACTGCAAAGAGTTTTTGCATCATTTTGTGGCAAAACACATGTGCCCAAAAGCGGGGATCTGACCAGCTAGCGTGGAGTTTGAAAATCCTCGGAACAACACCAATGAAGTTGAATAGCTGGTACCTAATGAAAATCATCGCAAGAACATCCTCCGAACAAACATGCATGGCACTCTAGCTCCCTCTCTATATACTCTATCTGTGTATCCATCTCTCTCTCTCTCTCTCTCTCGTCTATCTCTATACAATCTTACATGCTGTAATCTACATCTAGATCTAATTCAATCGAATCTAGTCTGTCTCCGTCTAGAGGCTGAAATGTCAATTGCCAGGTGAGAAATGTCCACTAGGCCCCAGTTACAAACCATTAAAGTTATCCCGAGGCCAGAGACCTGCATGGATTTGGAGATGGTCACTCGGCACATCTTGGCACTGCTAGTGCTGATATTTTTAGATTCGATGATGGTTTGTAGTTGCTAAATTGTAAATATGCTGTTATATGAATGTTATATGCTGTTTAGTCGAATCATCAGTGGCTTGTCATTTTTCCTGGCAATACCTGTGCAAATGATTTTTGGTTGCCAACACTTGCGCCCTTCCATCGTTTGCAGCGGTGGCACTGCAACGAGGTCCACATTCGCCTGTTGCAATTGGAAGAACGCGCGGCCAGGGAAGCTGCAGCGAGAGAATGGGTTGCTGGGCTTGATATGTAGCAGGGCGACTTAGGGATTCATGCGACTGCAGTCACGCATGGGTTTCGAGAAACTGTTTTAAGGGCAGCAATGAAGACCCTCAAGTCACAGGCCATCAGCAAAGATATAGAGAGGGATTCAGCTGCAAACCTTTCCTAGGCAATTGCGAAGCTGGCAAACGTCAACGATCAACTTTTCAGACAATACAGGCATCCGGGGGCCCCGGGGGTATCATGGGTTCATGCTGATCGGGGGGGGAACCAGGAGAGATAGCATGCAATTACGTTGACGGGACCTAGTTTTGGTGAACCGACATGCTGTTACGCATCAAGTGACGGGGGGACTGGTTCAAAAACGAAGCTACATAGGGACCTTTGAAACAGGCACGAGCTGCTCTGGATCTACGACATGTTCAACTCCCATGATGAGGAGCACTGTGGCTCCTTGGGTGAGTTTGAAGTTCGCCGCCTCATGAAGTACATGGGTACCTTTGCCGGCACAGAGTGCAACAATGGTGGGCATGCAATTGGCCTTTCGAGAACTTACTCTAGTTACTGTGATCATATAAGAGTGACAAATTAAAGTAAATTAGTATCAACAGTGGTACCTCCCTACTAACCCGGCCTTTATTACTAATCTATAGTCTATACATGTCTATACTAATCACTACTAATCTGGTTTAAGATAGGTCAGGTTAAATTAAACTGACCTGGGCCTGAGGTCTTGAACCCTACTTTCGCCATTATTCGCCAGAGAAGCCTGGCTGTGACAATGAGGCACTGCCGGCCTGCAGTTTTTTTTCTCATCCCCTGCCTGGAAAAAATACGTAAATTGGCAGTGTGCACGATCTAGTGTGTTTCTCACTCACACATGCAATGTTGCACCCGTACATATTTAAGAGACACCACAAACAAACATCCACGCGTACCTCTGTGCACTCAACGGTGTGGGATTCGCCCAATGCCTGAGGATCGAAAAACTCATCAAAGAGGTTGATGCCAACCGTGACGATGAAATTGAACTGACGGAGTTCTTGTCGTTGGTGGGGCATGTACGAAAACTGATGCTTCTTGATTTGAATTTCCGAATTTTGGCGCAGCCTGATGTCAAGAACACATTTGGACCGGCCACAAGCCCTGCTAAACTGAGGATGAAGTTGCGAAAGAGCAGGGTGAGCAGATGCTTTTTGAAGGCAGATCTGGATGCGACCCTCGTGCAAAGTAATCAGGGTCCAGTGCAGCTTGGGTACAGCTTGCCGTCTCTTGCATCGATGTCACGACGTGAAAATGACCATGGCACCATGGTTTGACTCTAAGGACCGAGTGCCTGGCGTATGATCAGATTGTGGCAGCACTGGCTCAGGATCTGCTTTGATACGCTATGCCGCTATGCTTTTGATATCCTTTAGTAATCTTTAGTACTACAGTTCATCCAAAGTTGGAACAGGTCTGAACGAATTCTGCAGGATGGATTGCTGCGGACTCGTGGTGAGTATGCCATAGCGCACAAACTTCTCGATGAGGTGCTGCTGCCATAATTCATACATTTTTTCGTTCAAGTCTTGGGAAAAAACATGCAGAACCATGTGAATACAGACTCTGCAAAGGATGCATTGGGAACCAATGTCAGGAATTTGATTTGAGTTTTGTTCTGCGTGCGGCTGCACGCAGTGACTTGGCAGAGTGTTGCCGCATGGGTCATTTTGTCTGCTTGCTATTGGGGTATGGGTTGATCACCTGATAGCTAGAAAATGGTGTAGATTTCTGTATGAGTTGCTCGGGATCACCATCTAATCTGTCTTCCAGAAGCAGCATTCCAGCTTTGGGTACATTTTGATATTAGATGTTATTGGCAATAACTTGGTGAGTTTGGGTTGTTTACATCCACTTTTTCTTTGGCAAGTTCTTTCTTTTGTAGGGGTTTCTGCCCCCGATAAAGGTATACAAGCAGAGTTAGACTAACAGTTTGACTCCAGTTTTTGGGTACAGCATGTCCAAAGAACCTGCGGCAAATGGGAGCTTATAATAGCTTATACACATATGATATCATATGAAATTATTGATATTGATATGATATCAAAATAATCAAACATATCTTGATTGACATGAATTATCCAGGTTTCGTCTTGTTTTTTGACCAATCTGAGGTGAAGGTGACTCACCCGGCCCGCCCTCCCCTCGCAACAGCCGACCGGGACCAAGCCCCACGCGGAGAAGGCAACGTGCTTTGCTGATGGAGGATCCTGGTGGGGACCTCAGATGTCGAGGGTAACATGACCTTCCAGATGGGCGCGGCTAGGGCTAGGGGGGTAAAATGGTCAGCATTTTCGAATATTTTCGATCCATATACCCAGAGGATGTGGATGAGCTATCACGAAATAGCTGCTGCCGCGGCTTCTTTGGCTTTCACTTTGATGCCATTGCCAACAAATGATTGAACTTTGAATGGAATATTTAAAATTACTTACTGCAACATATTTAAACATTATGGAAAATGATCAGACCAGCCACTGGCCGGATTTTTTGGCCGCAGGTAGTGTTGACCTGAACGGCTTCAGCATCGTTTACCAGAGGGTCTGGGAGCGCTTGGCAGCCATCAAGGGTGAACGTGTCTTGCAGGCCTGGTAAAGCCTTAAAGTCTTTTAAATCTGCAAGTTGTTCTCCACTTTCACTACTTCGGATTGGTTTCAAGGAGGTTTCTTTCCCAAAACCGTATTTCCCAACTGACCCCATCACACTCAAACAGATACATACAGATACTCTATCAAACATTATGACGCCACCAACCACATACACATACATATATGCATATATAAAGATATCCACATACACATAAATACATCTATACATATCTACATATACACACACATATATATATATATATACGTATACATGCACACACACACATATATACATACCTACACATGCACATACACACATACACACATACACACATATACGCATATGCACATATACACAAATATACATATATACGTATGCATACACATATACATTCACACATACACACATACACACATGTACACATATACACAAATATACATATATACGCATATACATATACACATATACACATATACACAAATATACATATATATATATATACACATTTAATTACATTTATACGATATACATATATACATATATACATATCTATACATATATAAAATAGGACTGGAAATCAAATTCAATTGGGATTAAATCTGAATTTAATTCTTCTCTAGTTTCCAACCTACTGGGCATGTATCAGAAGAATTAAAATCGAGCTTAATCCTTTTCTCAGATGTCATTCTTCTGGCAGATGGCTTTTTCTCAGATGCAATCTTCTGGCAGATGGCTGCTCAAGAGGATCGGC